>Ga0070661_100000006_pt1 | contig 216544 bp, 163 predicted proteins | sample KBSC43metaG_FD_64663 | JGI IMG/M metagenome (GOLD analysis project Ga0070661, IMG submission 64663) | Corn rhizosphere microbial communities from Kellogg Biological Station, Michigan, USA - KBS C4-3 metaG | ecosystem: Host-associated > Plants > Roots > Rhizosphere > Soil ... | reverse complement strand
GACGATCACGTCGTCGGCGGTGAAGGCGGCGCCGAAATAGAAATAGTCGTTGCCGCCGCCGCCGCTCGCCGTGTCGTTGCCGCCGGCGCTCAAGTCGAGCACGTCGTTGCCGCCGCCCATGGTCAGGACGTTGTCGAGCCCGTTGCCCGCCACAATCTGGCCCGTGTCGGAGGTGCCGACGAGATTCTCGAGGCTCGCGCCCAGCGTATAGATGGCGGCGGAGCCGCCGAGCCCGGTCAGCACGGTGTCCGTGCCTTCGCCGGCATTCTCGACGATCTGGTCGGTGTCGTCGACCACGTAGCTGTCGTCGCCGATTCCGCCGGCGAGGACGTCGATGCCCGCGCCCCCATAGAGCAGGTCGTTGCCGCCGTTGCCGGACAGATGGTCGTTGCCCGCTCCGCCGGCGAGGGCATCGTCGCCCGAGCCGCCGATCAGCTCGAAGCGGCCGTCCGTATCGGCGGAGCCGTCGAAGATCAGGCTCTCGCCCGCGAGCAAGGCGGAGGCGTCGACGGTCAGGGTCTGGCCGGCATCGATATTCTCGTCGTGGACGGCGAGGACGTAATCGTAGAGCGCGGTTCCGGTCCCGCCGAAGCTCGTGTCGCTTCCGGAGAGCAGGGTAAGCGTCTCGATCTCGGTCAAGGTCGATTCGTCGAGGACGAGGCCGGCGCTGTAGTCGCCCTGCAGGATGACCTGATCGACGCCCTGGCCGCCGATCAGATAGTCGCCAGCGCCAAGAAACGCGCCGAGATAATAGATATCGTCGCCCTTGGCGCCGATCCCGTCGACGTCCTGGGCGATGTCGAGACGGAGGAAGTCGTTGCCGTCGGTTCCGTAGCCGAGATTGCCGGGGGTGAAGGCGCTCGCGAGCGTGTTGCGCAGGATGAGCGCGGTGGTGAAGGCGTAAGCGGTGCCCGGGCCGTCCAGATCGACCTGGAGGAGCGTATCGGCCCCGTCCTGGACGAGCCGCGCGTAGCCGGTCGAATAGGGGCTCGCTTCTAAGTCCGGACGGTCGATCCGGCCGAACAGGTTCGAGGTATCGAGATAATCGCCGCCGGTGCCGGTGGCGAAGTCGAGGATCTGCGCCACTCCCATCGAAACGGCCGCATAGGCCGGCTCGAGCAGGACCTTGTCGGAGCCGGCGCCGAGGGTGACGGTCGCGTCGCGGTTGTACGGCAGACCCCAGATGACGTCGTTGCCCGCGCCCAGGTCGACGGTGAAATCGACCAGGCCGCCGATCACGAACTCCACCGTGTCGTCGCCGTCGTCGCCGAGCAGGGTCGCGGCCCCGGCCGTGCCCGACTGCAGCCAGACGGTGATCCGGTCGTCGCCGGCGCCGCCCGACACCTGGCCCGGCAAGGCGTTGAGGTTGATGAGGTCGTTGCCGCCCTCGCCGAACAGGGTGTCCGGGCCGCTTCCGATATTGACGTAGATGCTGTCGGCGCCCTCGCCGCCATGCACCTCGTCGGTGCCGTCGCCGCCGTTCAGGACGTCGTCGCCGTCGCCGCCGTCGAGGAGGTCCGCGCCGGCGCCGCCGTTCAGCGTGTCGCTTTGGTTGCCGCCGCTCAGCGTGTCGGCGCCGGCGCCGCCGTTCAGCGTATCGGCGCCGTCGAGGCCGTAGATCGTGTCCGGGCCGGCCGTGCCGTCGATCGTCTCGCTCGAGGCGGTCCCGGTCAGCGTCAGCCCCGGCGGCGGCGAGCCGTCGACCGGCCAGCCGAGCAGGTTCTGGACGGTGAAGGCGGCGACCGTCTCGTTGTGGAAGGTGACGATCGTACGAAGGTTCGCGGGATCGGCATTGGCGCTGACCTGGAAGAGCACGTCGGCGCCGCTCTGCGCCATCCGGGCGTGGCCGGTCGCGAAGGGATTGGTGACCTGGTCCCAGCCCGGGGCCGCGATCCGCAGGAAGGCGTTGAAGTCGAATATGTCGGCGCCGTCGCCGGTGGCGAAGTCGGCGACCGAGACCTCGCCCCAATTGTTGTAGGCAAGGGTGCTCGGCACGGAAATGACGAAGCGGTCCGAGCCGGCGCCGAGCGTGATCGACGCGGCGCCGTTCAAGGCGCTCAAGGTCACCCGGTCGTCGCCGCTGCCGGAATCGACGGTGAAGCTGCTCTCGGTCTGCGAGCTGATCGTGATCCGGTCGTTGTCGCCCCCGCCGAGGGCCGTGACGACGTCGGTGAGAAGGCCGACCCGCGAGATGCTGATCACGTCGTTGCCGGCGCCGCCGTCGAGCATGTCGTTGCCCGAGGCGGTGTTGATCAGAGTGTCGGCGCCGCCCTCGCCCCTGGCGATATCGTCGCCATGGCCGTCCTCGATCGAATCGTTGTCGTCTCCGCCTTCGAGGAGGTCGTTGCCGTAATGGCCGAACAGGGTGTCCGCCCCGGCGCCGCCGCGGATGACGTCGTTGCCCGCTCCGCCGAAGAGCTGGTCGCGGCCGCCCAGCCCTTCCAAGATGTCGTCGGACATCGTGCCGGCGAGGCGGTCGGCGCCGTCGGTGCCGCTCGCCGTCACGCCGGCGGGAACGCTTCCGTCCGCCGGGTAGCCGCTCAAATTGTAGTCGGTAAGGGCGCCGGCGGTGACGTTCTTCAGCGTGACCAGGGTCGAGAAGGCGAAGCTTGCGCCGCCCGCGTCGCGGTCGATCTGGACGAGGGTGTCCGAACCGCTCTGGACGAGCCGGGCATGGCCGGTGGCGAAGATGTTCGAAACCCGATCATAGCCGATCAGCGCCGATTGCAGATAGCTCATGAACTCCAGGCGGTCGCCCGAATCGCCCGCCGCGAAGTCCTCGATCGTGATATGGCCGGTGAGCGGCTGGACGATCAGCACAAGATCGGACCCGGAGCCGAGCGTGGCGTCCACGTTGCTTGCACCGGTCAGCGACTGGATGGCGATATAGTCGTTGCCGGCGCCGCCGTTGACCTCGAGGATGCTTCCGGTGAGATCGGAGATGTTGAAGCTGTCGTCGCCCTCCTCCCCGGCCGCGGTCACGTGGCCGAAGAAGGTGGTGCGCTGGAGCAGGAAGGAATCGTCGCCGGCGCCGCCGTAGAGCAGGTCCCACCCGCCCGAACCGTTGGTGTTGAAGAACGCGTCGTTGCCGTTCCCGCCATAGACCGTGTCGCTTCCGGCGTCGTCCTGGAGGGTGTCGCTGCCCTCTCCGCCGATGAGAACGTCGTCGCCGTCGCCGCCGAAGAGGCTGTCGTTGCCGTCGCCGGAGTCGATCCGGTCATTGCCCTCGAGGCCCGAGATCGTGTCCGGATCGGAGGTGCCGACGATGACGTCGTCGGCGAAGGTCCCGTTGATGATCATCCTACCCGCTCTTCCTCATGTACCGGCCATCGCGCGACCGCGGAGCGACCGGCTCCGGGTGCAAGGCGTGCTGAAAAATCCCCTCGGCCAGGCGCGTGCGCGCGTCCGACCCCGCCACATTTCTAGTCGGAGGCGATGAAATCGCAAGCGCTTCCCGCGACTTGAGGGCAGCAGGCCGGCTTCTCTCCCCGTTTGGAACAAGGACGGGATCGAAGCAGGACGTCGGTGGCCGCCGGCGGGACCCGAGGCGGCGGCGGCGGCGACGCGCCTCGGACCCGGCCAGCCCGACGCCGAGCGTGCCGTGCCCCCGGCGCCGGTCGGGCGTTAACCTCTCGCCGCTTGGTCATCCCGTTAAGGGAAGCCTGAAATCGCCGTCTCGACGGGCGCTCCGGCTTCTGCTTGGCCGAAGCGAAGACGAAGGAGTCCTTGAACATGGCCATCACCCTGACGGGCCGCGACGCCACCCCCGCCGCCGATCTCGGCCGCCGCGGCTATCACGCCGTCTACCGGCCGAACGAGAGCAATCGCTGCCCAGGCTGCGGCCGCGCCCATTGGCATGTCGGCCGTTTCTCCGCCGAATGCGGCTTCTGCGGCACCGCCCTGCCCTTCGCCGGCTCGGCCTTCGCCGCCGAGCTCGCCCTCGCCGCCCACTGACCGGGCGCTAGAATCGCTTCTTGAGGAACAGCCGGACGTTGTCGCGCGGCGAATTGTCGAGCTCGCCGAACAGCTCGTACCCCCGCTTCTCGTAGAAGCCGCGCGCCTGGAACGGAAAGGTGGTCAGCCAGGCCCCGACGCAGCCGCGTTCCAGCGCGATCTTCTCCGCCTGATCCATCAAGGTCGTGCCCAGGCCGGAGCCGCGTGCCGCCTCCGGCACCACCAGGAACTCGACGAACAGCCAGTCATAGCCGGTCCGCCCCCACAATCCGCCGACGACCGCGCCGCCCTCCTCCTCTCCGTCGCGGAGCAGAACGGCAAGCGGCTTCGAATCCGACGGATAGCCGTGGCGCGCGTTGAACGCCGACAGCGGCCCGAGCACCGCCTCCCGCGCCTCCGCCTCCGGCGCTTCCGAAATCTCGACCCGAACGCCGCTCATCCGCCCTCCACCGCCTGTCCGAAGGACGAATATCCGCGCAGGGGCGCCGGCCGCAACCGCGCCGCGCCGCTTCATTCGATCAAAGAATGCCGCGAGGCTTGGCCGAGGCTTCGGCGACCACCCGTCAGCACGACAGCGCAAGAGCCTGTTCAACGCGAAAGCTACGTCCGAAAGCACGCACGCGGCGGATTACTCTAATAAAGACGCCATTATTGGCATCATGAGTATAGTTTTCCCAATGTTCCAATTTCCTACTTGAAATTTGCCAAGTAAAAGAACATAACCTCAACGAATCACCGGAGCTTAAATCGGCCCGGTTCAACGAGATGATCAACCTGGTAGACTTGGAGACTGGTCATGGAAGACGTGCGTCCTAAAGACGGAAACGAAATTGAAGCGGTGGTCGAATCGAATGTCGACGAGAGCTCGCCCGGCCCTCTGCAAAGGCCTTGCCCGACCGGCACCCCCGACGAACAGAGCTTTCCGCGGTTCGCTGCGTCTTTCCACAAACTGTTCCAGCATTATCCGGCGGGGGCGACCAGCGGGCCCGATCTTACCGGTCTTCTGAACGATTCCGGGGTCGCCAATTACGAAAACTTCCGCAAGGCGCTGAACGGCGGCCCGACCGGCGAGCCGTTCGACGACTGCCTGCTCGACCGGCTGACCCTGCTCAACCGCAACCCGGTCGCTCCGCCGCCCTGCCGGGAGGATCCGCCGCTGCTCGGCGCGCCCGGCCCCCGAGTGCTCGTCAACCCGCGCTCGTCCAAGGCGATCAGCCTGAACGTCTCGCCGTTCACTCAGATCGACGTCGCCGAGATCCTCTATCGCGCCCGCAACCAGCGGCGGCGCCTGCTCGGGGAGATCAGCCTAAGCTCCGAGTTCAGCGCCGCGGAGCTGTGCGAGCTCTACGGCCAGTCGCTGCTTCGCGACCAGCCGCTCGGGCAATATTCCGGCCCCCTGGCGACGCTGACCGTCAACGCGCTCAACTCCTTCGGCCAGAATTTCGTCTGGACCTACGACGGGAGCGGCAATGCGGTCACCGCCGCCCAATATCCGGTGACCCTCCAGAACCTGTTCCGCGGAGTGTGCGACTCCAAGCCGGATTCCGGCCCCTATCTCTCGGGCTTCCTCACCCTCCGGCGTCCTCCCCTGTTTCCCTCGGGCTGCGCTGCGGGCGTGGCAAGCCTGATCCGGGCCAACACCTTCGCCCGCTTCGGAACGCTTCTCGAGGTGGTACAGGGCGATCTGCTGGAGGAATTCGGAGTCACGCTCGACGAATATGCCCGCCTTCAGAATTCGGAGATCCCGCGGCCCTACGACTGCCGCCATTTCGACCGCACCGGGGTTATCCGGACCGGGCGTCACCTCGGCGACTACGTCCATGTCGACAATGCCTATGAGGAATATATCAGGGCCGCCGACATCCTCGCCGGCATGAACGTCGCCCGATCGCCCAACTCGCCTTACAGCGCGCCCTCGCTCAATCCCAACGAAGGGGACGGACCGACCCTCGGGCCGCCGGACTGCTGGGCGATGGTCGGCGCCATCCGAGGCGAGGCGGAGCGCGCCGCCTGGACGCAGAAATATCTCGTCGCCCGGCGCGCCCGGCCCGAAGTGATGGCGGCTCTGGTTCATCTCGCCAAGGCCGATCCGAACCACTTCCTGCGCAACCTGCTTTCGCCGTCCTTCTTCGCTCCGGGGCCGGTCTCCGACCTGCTCGAGGCGGTGAAGTCGCGAAACGCCGATCTCAACGGCGGCGCGGAGAAGAATTACCTGCTCGCGCAGATGTTTCCGGAAGGCTCGCCGGCCCATCCGGCGTGGACGTCCGGCCACGCCACCATCGCCGGCGCCTGCGTCACTGTGATCAAGGCGATCTACAACAACCTGGTCACCATCCAGGTCCCGACCTTCGGCGGCGAGCCCAACGTCGCGACCAGCAGCGTCAAGTGCGAGCTCGACAAGGTCGCGTCGAACGTCGCCCTCGGCCGCGACTGGGCCGGAGTCCATTACCGAAGCGACGGCGAGCACGGAATCCTGCTCGGCGAGCAGATCGCGATCGAATATCTGCAGAATTACGCCCGCACCTATGCCGAGGAATTCCGCGACTTCCGCGGCTTCCCGCTGATCAAGCGCAACGGGACCGCGATCCGGATCACGCCCGATTGCGTGATCGAGGGCGTCCCCTACCCCGCCCCGGCGGCGGCGGCGGCGCTTGCCAAGACGGCCGCTCCGGACGGCCCTGCGGCGGACCAATATCCGGCGTCCAACCTCTGACCCGCGAGATTGGCGGGAAAACGGCGGCGCCCGGGCAGGCTTGTCCTGCCCGGGCTTCCGTATCGGAAGCGGTTGGCGCTTTGCCGTCAGGGCGATCGAGGCCCGATGAGCTTCAAGAAGACTCGGATCGCGCCGCTTTGCGCGCCGGCCGCCTTTTCGAACGCCCGGCGCCCCGTTGCGTCGATCCCTTAGCTAAGGTTCGAGCGCACCGGCAGGCCGCGACTCGGCCAGGCAACTGACAACCGACTACCGGCGTAGAAGAGGCCTGAAGGACCGAACTTGGCCGGTAGACCACGCAAGGAACAGCCGCTTCGCCCCTGCTTCGACTCGAAGCTGGGACGCCGTGACAGAGACCTCGAAGGCACCCCGGCGTCACCTCATCTCCGCCCCTTTTGAAGATTGACGAGCCGAAAGCCCGCTGCGACACAGCGACATGATTAAAGCCGAGCTGTTGTCTGCCGCCGATAGCGCGATAACCCAATTCTCCGACGGAAGCGCCGACGGCCCTCAGCTCGCCGAGGTTCAGAACATAGTCTCCGATGTGTTCAGGGCGATAGCTCCCAATACGGCGAACAACCTGCCCGCCGACGCCACGCTCGCCGACATCATCGAGGCGATCGCGGAGTCCAATGAGGCATCGCGGGACTTCGTCATGTTCACGCTTCGCGTCATCGGCGACAGACGCCTTCTTAACGCGTGTGAGCTGGAAAGCACGCCTCACTTCAAACGAAGAGTCGTCGGCGCGACGGTAGCGGCTGCGCCCGAGATTGGGAAGTTTCTGAAACTCGATAACGAGCGCCAGACCAACGAAAAGTTCGGCGTACTTGCCGGAGTGCATGACCTCGCAAGGTCGAAGCTGTCTCTGCTAAGCAAGCTACCCCGACGCGCAAATGCGTTCGCGAGCAACCGCCAGGCGGTGTTCAAGATACTGGGAGACACCCTGCTAAAGTCATACCTCAACGGTTACGACTATTCTCAGCGCGCCGAGGAGATTCGCCACATCTACAATGAGGTCTGCGATCTCGTCGGCGACGTGGATATCGGCTTCGTCCGGAAACTGACCAACATCACCGAACACGTCGCCAAGTTATTGGCAGAAGCAGGGACCCAAGGGGACTTCGTCGCACGTCTAGCCTATGTTCCGTTCCTCGAGACCGCACAAGAGGTCATAAACGAGATCGAAAGCGAATCGGCGGAGCGGTTCAAATGCACGATACGCCCGCGCAGATTGCCCCCGCACGTCGTCGAGCGCCGGTTCCCGTTGCACGAGTCCAACCGGATCCTACGGGTCTCGATACCCCTTATGAACGAGGGCCCGGGAACCGCCGTGAACGTCGCCGTCACGGTCGTCAGCGAGTCGAAGGCGGCATATATCTCCAACGAGCGGCTCGATATCGACGCCGTCGAACCGGGCGAGTTCGCGATCTCGCTCGAAATATTGTTGGGAGACCCGCAGGATCGAGTGCCGATGCTCGTCGAGGTCGAATGGTCCACCGCCAGGGAGACGACCCGGCAGAACGCCTCCTTCGATGCCGTCCTCCTGGGCCAAAACCGCAACGTCGACTGGGAAGAGCTGGAAGCCACCGATCCCTACAGTACCGATGTTGCCGAGGGCAGGGACTTCGTCGGCCGCCAGGCTAAAGTGATGTCGATAGCGAACCGGCTTTTGAAGCCCAGGATGCAGTCGACATATATCACCGGCCAGAAGCGGGTCGGAAAGACGTCTTTGTCTCTGGCGGTCCGAGACTTCGTCACCAAAAACCCTCTCCCCGGCTACGACACCGAGTTCCTCTATCTGGAATATGGCGATTACGCGGGGAAGGACGCGGATTCGACGGTGGAGCGGCTGGGCCGAGCCATAGCGTCCGGCCTGCTTTCCCATCTTCCCTACGAAGACCGGCCGGTGGATCTGGATTTTGCCGGTTCGCTCGCGCCCCTCAGCCTCCTTAGCCAGAAGCTCCTCGACAGAAATCCCAACAAGCGTTTCGTAATCATCCTGGATGAGTTCGACGAGATAAACCCGGACATGTATCGGTTCGGGCCGCTGGCTGAGGCTTTCTTTTCCAACTTACGGACTCTTAGCGCGAAGCAGAATCTGGCGATGATCCTCATCGGCGGCGAGAACATGCCGTTCATAATTTCCGCGCAGGGAGATCAGCTGAATAAGTTCATCCGCGAGCCGCTGGACTATTTTAACAGAAGCTCGGAGTGGGTGGATTTCACGGATTTGATACGGCTTCGAGGGCTCTCCCCCCTGAACTGGCACGAGTCCGCGCTGCATGAGATTTACAGGCTGTCGAACGGGCATCCGTATTACGCGAAGCTGATTTGCTCCAGGATATTCCAGAGCGCCATCGCGGAGCGCGACACCGATGTTACGGTGGAGGAGGTCAGCAGAAGCCTCGTCAACTTGACGGAAACGCTGGATACCAACGCGTTCGCTCACTTCTGGAAGGACGGGATCCCCAATCCGAGGGAGGAAGCGGAAGTCACCGAGCTGAAGCGGCGGCGGGCGCTCGTCGCCGTCGCCCAAGCCATTCGACAGAACCACATGCTCAATCTGCAGAATATCGCGAACATATCGCGGTCCTGCTCGCTGGCCCATGCGGAGGTACACCCCCTGCTTACCGATTTCGTTCGAAGGGACATCCTTCGGGAGCGAGGTCGTGAATATGAGTTCGTCCTGCCGCTGTTCGAGCACTGGCTGGTCCAGCAGGGCGTGGGGAAGCTGATCACCGATCAGCTCGGCGATCAGATCGCGGAAGCCGTGCGGGTGGCGGAGGACGAGGCCTTCGTGCGCGACAAGGAAGTGGTTTCCCTCGTCGAGAACTGGCCTGTCTATCGGGGGAGGCGGATCGGTCTGGCGGAAGTGAGGGCATGGCTGGATCAGTGCGAGTCGATGCGGGATCGGCGCCTGCTCTTCACGCTCCTCAAGGGCGTTCGCTTCGTCGGCGAGGAGGAAGCGCGCGGAATGCTGGTGACCGCCCACTCCATCGTCAAACGGCACACCACGGCCTTCACGCCCGACACGCGCTCGCACAGGAGGTTCGACCTCGTCGTCACCTATGTCGACGGCCCCGGCAAAAGCGGAGCCAAATACGCTTCCAAATATGCCGAGGAGAACCTGATTTCGGCGACCTCGGTGGTCGAACAGGCGGATTTTCCTGCCGCTCTAAGGGAGCTGGAGAAGAGAAGGGACAATCGCGTCAACGGCGTCGTTCTGATCGACGACCTGGTGGCGACGGGCGGTAGCCTCAGCGGAAATCTGAAGGGCTTCATAGAAAGAAACCGCGCCTTGATCAGCGAGCGCGGTCTTCCGATCGTGGCGGTGTCGCTACTTGCCACCCGGGAGGGCGACGACAAGGTACGTTCGGGACTAGGCGAGTATTCCGGAATAGACATCGATTTCAGAGCCTGTGAAATATTGCCCCCGGAACATTTTCCATTCGGCGGCAAGTCCAAGCTGTGGGACAATGACGATCAACAGGGGCGGGCGAAAGAGCTGGTGACCCGCCTCGGCCAAGCGGTGTGCAACACCGACCCCCTTGGCTTCGGGGGATCGAGCCTACTGGTCGTGTTCAGTGAAACGTGCCCCAACAACACTCTTCCCATCCTGCATGCGTCGAACAGGGATTGGCGGCCGCTGTTTCCCCGGCCCAAGAACTGACAAAGCCTCGCCTCCACCGCATTGAGTGCGCCCCGCCGGCGCCCCGGCGCCGACCCTGGCGGCCTCTCTCTCGCTTGCCACCGCGCCCCCCTTCGCCTATATGCCGGCCCGTCCAGCGGGCGCCCGGCGCTTGCGGAGGCTCAGCTTAGGCTTGGCGCGCGGGGGAGATGAGGCGAGGACGCCCGCCCCCGACGCGCTTTTTTCGCTTTCCTGAAGGCTTCGCGCGCCCTTCGCCCGCAGGATGTCCGTGCCGCGATCGGCGGCTCGGGCGGCTTTGTTCCAAGACCGGGGGAGACAACCCCTGGCCGGAATACGACACGAAGAAGGATACAGGATTTTATGGCCACCACGGCGATGCCGACGCGCGATGATTTCGCGAAGCTGCTGAACGAGACCCTCGGCGGCGAGAATGAAGGGTTCGAGGGGAAGGTCGTCAAGGGGACGGTCACCGCGATCGAGAACGACATGGCGATCATCGACGTCGGGCTTAAGAGCGAGGGCCGGGTCGCGCTTCGCGAATTCGCCGCTCCGGGCCAGAAGGCCGACATCAAGGTCGGCGACATCGTCGACGTCTATGTCGACCGGGTCGAGAACCATAATGGCGAGGCGATGCTGTCGCGCGACCGCGCCCGCCGCGAGGCCGCCTGGGACAAGCTCGAGACCGAGTTCACCGCCGGCAACCGAGTCGAGGGCGTGATCTTCGGCCGCGTCAAGGGCGGCTTCACCGTCGATCTCGGCGGCGCCGTCGCCTTCCTTCCGGGCAGCCAGGTCGACATCCGCCCGGTCCGCGACGTGACGCCGCTGATGGACGTGCCCTCGCCCTTCCAGATCCTGAAGATGGACCGCCGCCGCGGCAATATCGTCGTCTCGCGCCGAGCTATCCTCGAAGAGACCCGCGCCGAGCAGCGCTCCGGCCTCATCCAGTCCCTCGCCGAGGGCCAGGTGGTCGACGGCGTGGTCAAGAACATCACCGATTACGGCGCCTTCGTCGACCTGGGCGGGATCGACGGCCTGCTCCACGTCACCGACATCTCCTACAAGCGGGTCAATCACCCGAGCGAGCTGATCGGAATCGGCGACACCGTCCGGGTCCAGATCATCCGCATCAACCGCGAGACCCAGCGTATCTCGCTCGGAATGAAGCAGCTCGAGGCGGATCCGTGGGAGGGCGCCGCGGCCAAATATCCGATCGGCGGCGTGTTCCGCGGCCGGGTCACCAACATCACCGAATATGGCGCGTTCGTCGAGCTCGAGCCGGGCATCGAGGGCCTCGTCCACGTCTCGGAGATGAGCTGGACCAAGAAGAACGTCCATCCGGGCAAGATCGTCTCCACCTCGCAGGAGGTGGACGTGGCGGTGCTCGAGGTCGACCAGGACAAGCGGCGCATCTCGCTCGGCCTCAAGCAGGCGCAGGCCAATCCGTGGCACGCCTTCGCCGAGACCCACCCGGTCGGAACCGAGGTCGAGGGCGAGGTCAAGAACGCGACCGAGTTCGGCCTGTTCATCGGCCTCGACGGCGACGTCGACGGAATGGTCCACATGTCGGACATCGCCTGGGGCGTGACCGGCGAGGAGGCCCTGAACCTGCATCGCAAGGGCGAGACGGTGAAGGCCGTCGTCCTCGACGTCGACGTCGAGAAGGAGCGGATCAGCCTCGGCATGAAGCAGCTCGAGCGCGGCGGGGTCGCCAAGGGCGGCGCCGGAGCCTCGGGCGGTGTCGGCAAGAACGAGACGGTCACCGTGACTGTGCTCGAGGTCCGCGACGGCGGGCTCGAGGTCCAGGTCGGCGACGACGGGGCGACGGGCTTCATCAAGCGCACCGACCTCGGCCGCGATCGCGACGAGCAGCGGCCGGAGCGTTTCCAGGTCGGCCAGAAGTTCGACGCGATGGTGATCGGCTTCGACCGGTCGAAGAAGCCGAACTTCTCGATCAAGGCGCTCCAGATTTCCGAGGAGAAGCAGGCGGTGGCCCAGTATGGCTCGTCCGACGCCGGCGCCAGCCTCGGCGACATTCTCGGTCGCGCCCTGAAAGCCAAGGAAGAAAAATAAAACGCTTCCGAAATGAGTTAGGGGTGGGCGGGCGTCGCAAGACGCCCGCCCTTTCCCGTTTCATCGGGAAAAGGTGAAATTTTCTCGCCTGTTACCCACCTCGGTTATTGCGTTTTTGAAAAATTTTGGGTTTAACTTGGATCAACGGCGCGGTTTCGGGGGATCCGCGGCGACTGCAGTTCCTACCCAATCGCCCGCAGGAGAGGGGGAAGCCGTGATCCGTTCCGAGCTGGTCCAAAAGCTTTGCGACGATCATCCAGATCTGACCGGCAAGGAGATCGAGCGGGTCGTCTCGTCCTTCTTCGAATCGGTCATCGATCAGCTGCAGAAGGGCGGCCGGGTGGAGCTTCGCGGCTTCGGCGCCTTCTCCACCCGCGACCGCGACGCCCGCAAGGGCCGCAACCCCCGAACCGGCGACACCGTCGACGTGTCGGCCAAGCGGGTTCCCTATTTCAAGCCCGGCAAGGAAATGCGCGAGCGGCTGAACCTCCAGGAAGTCACCGCCGAGGCCTGACTGCACCGCGCCCGAGGCGCTCCGTTACCAGCCTCACACTGCAGGGTTCGCGCGCGGCGATGAAACCGCTATGCGAAGCGCGCGTGCGGACGTGGCGGAACCGGTAGACGCCGGAGACTTAAAATCTCCTGCCCCTCGGGGCGTGCGGGTTCGAGTCCCGCCGTCCGCACCAGCTGATACGGTTACGGGGTCCCTCCCATGTTGCCCGTGTCGGGGTCTAGGATCAGCGGCACCGATTTACCGCCTCCGACCGACATTTTCAGCTGGATGTTCATCGAATATCGGTAGTGCGTTGCAGGGTTGCCCGCGGATGGCGATATGATCTTTCCGTTCTCATCCGTGTTCCAATATTCCAGGTACAGGACCCTTTCACCATCATAGCCAGCGATTTTTCTCTCGTTTAGGTTCACGAAGGCATTGTTCTTTCGCATAAGGACCTGCGTAGCACCCTGCCCTCTGCCACTAAGCGACGTGAACTTAACACGAAATTCTGGCACATCTTTTTCGAACTCAACATAATTCTCCGGGTTGTCGAGAAAGATGGCGAACACTTGCTGACTACCAAACCCTATGAAATCCATGTTTTTGTGGATTTTCGTTCCATTGTGATCGGGGACGAAACTACCGGAGCTGTTTGCCTTTAGATCTCGAATAACAGCCTCTGTGGCCGAGACGATGTCGGCGCTGACGACATTGGTATAGGGAACATACCCCCTCATGCAGGTCAGCTGATTTCCTTCGAACCTTAAATACTGCACGCAAAGGAATCTCGGGCTGAATGTGACACCTGCCGCTAGGGGACAAGGCTCAGCGACCCCGACGTCCATGCCGTGCGGAGCGTCACCACCCCACATTTTCCCGCGTACCCATGCGTCAACGTCGGCCCGGGTCAGGCTATTCTCCTTTGACTGCTCGTGGCCATTGCAGCCGGCGGCGAGTAGGCCGCCGCCTAATGCCGTCACAAGCGCCCTGCGACTAACGTTCACCCCCCTCTCCGGGTCGAAGACGCGCCTTGCGGCAGAACCTTGTTCCAACGATCCGGTGACCGACGACGATGCATCCGCTGCCGGCTCTCGCGTCGCTTCCAGAGAGGCGAGTATCTGTGGAGTCATCTTCCAATCTCCTTCAACGGATCCAGATGCTGGAGCGGATCGCCGCCGCGCGTTTCGCGAAGGCGGGGTCAAGGCGGGCGAGCTGAGCTTGCTGCCGGTCGGCCAGCCGCAGATGCCCTGCATAATCCCGGCCTAAGTCGCGCAACGCGGCAGCGAGAAGGAGCTCAGTCCGGAGGCGGGTCACCATGAGGTCCGCCACCTCGGTCTCGCCCGCGAAGACGTCCGGATGGTTGGCCATGGCGGCCTTGAGAAGGCCCGCGGCCTGATCAGGACGATGACGTTTCAGCCAGATATGCGCGCGAGCAAGATCGGGCCACGTCCGCCGCATCTGGTAATCGACGTTCCCCGGGTCGAGCCTGAGCAATCCGTCCAGCAACCCGGCCTCGCGATCGCGGACTCGAAGCGCATCGTCGAACCGTTGCCCCGCGAACAGCGCATTTCCAAGAGCGCCGAGGCGATTGGCCAGTGTCTCCTGAACAGCTCGGTCCGCGGGCGCCCGCTGTGCGGCCGCAGACGTGAAGCGCACCGATTTCTCGCACTCGCCGACCGCCGACGCCACGTCATGCTCGTCGACCAGGTCGAGATCGCATAGATTGCCCCACGCAAAGCCTTGCTCCATGAGACCGCGGACGCCGGCGGGTTCGACCCGTGCAAGCGCCTGGGCCTGGGCCAGATACCCCCGCCAATGGCGCAACGCCGTCACGCGATCGTGCCGCCGCATGGCGACCGATCCGATGTAGAACTCGCTTTGAGCGTGGTCGAAGATCCGGTCGGGATCGCTCGGCTTCTTGGCGAGGATCGCGGCGGTGACGCGATGCGCCTCGCGATATTCGTTCAGCGCGGAGCCGAGGTTCCCCGCGCTTTCGTCGTCGGCTCCCAAGAGATGAAGCACTCGAGCGCGTCGCTCGAGGCTGTCGTCGGGCAGGCGGTCAAGGTTTCCCTGGCTGACGTAATAATCCATCGCCCGGCGATTGACGGCCGACATCACGTCCAGCCTCATGCTGCCTTTCAGCTTCTCTCGAAGGTCCGTCAGCATATATTCGACCAACCCTTCAGCATCGGCGCGCCGCTGCTCCGCCTCCTTGCGGGCTTGCAACGCCACGACCAGCAGCAGCGCCATGACTACCACCAGCAGCGCCGCGCCCGCCGTGATCCCCGTCACGCGCCTCACCTGGCGCTGGGCGTCGCGCTGGACGAGGGCGTCGAGGGGGAGGTCGGCGAGGCCGGCGACGATCTTGAGGAAGCCGAGGCGGCGGCCGTCGCCCGCTTTTCTGAAGTCGGCGCAGAGGGGCTCCACGTCGTCGCTTCGGAGCGCCTCCGGAAGCGCCTCTCGCGGATCCCCGCGGGCCAGCGCGACCAGCACCGGCGAGTCGGGATGAAGCGCCCGGAACAGGGCGATCTCCCGCGCCACCCAGTCGGACCGCGCGGCCTGCGGCGACGCCACGACGACCAGGGCGGACGAAGCGGCGATCCCGTCGCGCACCGCCGCGGACAGATCGCTCGCCGCCGAGAGGTCGGCGCGGTCGCGGAAGACGGGGCCGATCCGGCCGGGCGCCTGGCCGGGCAGCGGCGCCACCTGGCCGGCGAGGCGCTTGGGAAGACGATAGGCTTCGAGCTTGCGCTGGAGCCACGCCGCGAACTTTGCGTCGGCGTGGGAATAGCTGACGAACGCACGGAACGGCTTGGTCGCTGCCACGGCAAGATCCCCCTCATCTCACACGGGAGAGAGGATGCGCCTCGATCGCCTTTCTAAAAACCGGAAATTTCGTCCGCCACGGCGCCCGCGGCGAACCCGTCAGGGCTGGCCGGCGAGGGCCCAGGGGAGGCCGTCGCTCGAGCGAGTCCTCACGCCGCCTGCGGCGGCTCGGCCTTGACCGCCACCCATTCGCAACGCGCGAGGCTGATCGGGTTGAGGAAGAGACCGCCCATTCGGCCGCCGATCTGCCAGCGAACCTGCGCGTCGACCTGGCCGATTCCGGGCACGTCGAGCGAGACGTAGCCGCCGATCCGGACCGTCTCCGGGCATTCGGCCATGAAGCCGGAATTGGACAGGTCGCGGACCTTCACCTCGACGGAATACCAGTTTTGCGGGCGCATCCGGGCACTGACCGAAACCGCGGTCCGCGCCGCGCGGCGATGCTTGTACGATCCGGCTGGGGAGTCGGTGCTCACGGGCTGTTCCTGGTCCAAGGCGGCACGGTAGGGGGGCAAAGGTGAAGGAGGGGTAAAGGCGGCGCCGCCGGACCCGCATTGCCGCTAAAAAAACCCCCGGCGCTGGTCTATCCCAAGCCTCGATGGCGAGTCGCATCCCAATCCTGGCCGCCGCGGTCGCCGCACTGCTCGGCGCCGGCGGCTGCCGCAAGGAGGAGACCGGGCCGGTGACGATCAGCGCGATCGGAGCCCCGCCTCGGATCGCCGATCCGTCGCGGCAGCCGATCGACCCGCCCGCGGCCTTCCTGATCGAGAGCACCGCGGAGGGGCTGGTGCGGTTCGACTCGGGCGGCGACATCGAGCCGGGACTCGCGCAGAGCTGGATCCTGTCCAATGACGGGCTTCGCTACACCTTTCGGCTGGCGCGGCTGTCGTGGCCGGACGGAAGCCGGGTCACCGCGGCGCAGGTCGTCCAGCGGCTGAAGGCGGCGGGGGCGGCGCCCAGCCGCAACCCGCTGAAGCCCTTGCTCGGCGCCATCGCCGAGGTCGAGGCGATGACCGACGAGGTGCTCGAAATCACCTTGAAGTCGCCCCGCCTCAACTTCCTCCAGCTGCTCGCCCAGCCGGAAATGGCCATCCTGCGCGCGGGCCGCGGCGTGGGCCCGTTCGTCGCCGAGCCTCGTTCCGACGGATCGCTTCTGCTCGCGCCGCCGCGCCGGACCGACGACGAAGCGGAGGGTTCGGAGGCGCCGCCGATGCCGCTCGTCCTTCGCGGCGAACCCGCCGCGCTGGCGGTGGCGCGCTTTCAGCAGGGCGCGGCCGAATTCGTCGTCGGGGGAAGCCTGGGCGACCTGCCGGTCGCCCGCGCCGGCGATACCCCGGGCAACCCGCCGGTATTCGATCCTGTCGCGGGCATGCTGGGGCTCGCCGTCGCGGCGCGGGAGGGGCCACTCCTCCGGCCCGAAGCGCGCCAGGCGCTCGCCATGGCGATCGACCGCGCCGCCATCGTCGCCGCCTTCCGGGTCCCCGGCCTTCAGGCGCGCGAGACCCTTCTCCCCGCCGGAGTGGAGGGCATTGACGCGCCCGCCGGCCCGGCCTGGACGGCGCTCCCGCCGGCCGGGAGGCGGGCCGCCGCCGTCCGCGCCCTGGCGCCGCTGGTCGGCGACGGGCGGATGAAGGTCCGAGTCAGCCTTCCCGAGGGACCCGGCTACCGGCTGCTCTTCGCCTTTCTGCGGCGCGATTGGGCGGCGATCGGAGTCGAGGCGCGGCGCGTCGGCCCGGCCGAGCCCGCCGACCTTCGGCTGATCGACGAAGTCGCCCCCGTCCCCCTCGCGAGCTGGTATCTGCGCCATTTCACCTGCGCCGCGGCGGCGATCTGCGACCCCGAGGCCGATCAGGCGCTCGAGGCGGCGCGCAACGCGCCCGACCTCGCGACCCGCCGGGGACTCCTCCAGGCCGCCGACGCCCGGCTGGCGGCGGCCGCGCCGTTCATCGCGATCGCCGCGCCGGTAAGATGGTCGCTGGTCTCGCCGCGGCTGACCGGCTTTCGAACCAACCCCTTCGCCCGGCACCCGGGTGGCGAACTGATCCGCGCGACCCCATAAAGGGTGCGAGGAGAATAAAGATGGCCACCCCGCACGACCCGTTCCAGACGCTCGCGCGCCAGCTTCCGATCGGCCGGGATCCTCGGTCCGTCCGCCGCCGGATCGAGGCGATGGAGGCGGTGCTCGAGCGGCTGTTCGTCGTGCCGGGCCTCAACCGTCCGATCGGCCTCGACGTGATCCTCGACGTCATCCCGGTCGTCGGCGACATCGTCAGCACCGCGCTCGGCGCCTGGATCGTCTGGGAGGCGCGCAACCTCGGCCTGTCGAAGTGGCAGATCGCCCGGATGACCGGCAATGTCGGTTTCGACTTCCTGCTCGGCGCGATCCCGTTCGTCGGCGCGGTTCCGGATTTCTTCTTCCGCTCGAACACGCGCAACCTTCGGATCATCAAGCGCTGGCTGGACAAGCATCACCCGGAGACGGGCCTCGTCGAGGGCGAAGTGGTCCGCGCCGGCCCCGAAGCGCGCCGGATCGAGGGCTGAAGCCCTTCCCGCTCCGAAACCGGGAAACAATTCAGACCGAGCGGGGAGCGCTCCATTGCGCGAACCAGGCGCGCGAAGCCGCCGTGAACAGCAGGGCGACCGCGACGAGCTGGATCAGAAGCTGGACGATCTCCGCCCAGCCGATCAGGCCCGCTCCCGCCATCGCTCCGAGCTTGGGCACGGTGAACACGACCTCGCCGGCGATGATCGCGACGAACAGCCACTTGGCGACGGCGCTTCCGCGCCGGGCGGTGAGGAGGATGAGGAGCACCAGTAGCCCGATGTAGATCACGCCGAGCACGGCCAGCGCCGGCTCGAGCCCGGCGCCGAGCACCTTCGAGCGGACCGAGGCGACGAGGGCATCCCAGCCCAGCCAGGTCGTGAGCGCCCCGATCGCCACGGCGAGCAGCGAAAGGCCCTCGAAGGCCCTGATCGATGTCGGACGCATTTCCCCTCCCCTGCTGTACGGCCCGCTGGGTAGCGCGTCGGTGGGCGGGCGGCAATCGGGCTTAGCGAAGCGGGGTGAAGTCCAGCCCGATGTCCGCCGCCGGGGCGGACTGGGTGATACGGCCGACCGAGACGTAGGTCACGCCGGTCTGCGCCCTGGCCCGGATCGTCTCCAGGGTCACGCCGCCGCTCGCCTCGGTCGGGACCCGGCCGCCGACCAGGCCGACCGCCTGGCGCAGGACGTCCGGAGCCATGTTGTCGAGCAGGAGGTGGGTGGCGCCGGCGGCCAAAGCCGGCTCGATCTGGTCGAGGCGATCGACTTCGACGACGATGTCGGCGATCCCCGCTTCCACCGCCCGGCGCACCGCGGGCTCGATCCCCCCGGCGACGGCGACATGATTGTCCTTGATCATGGCGGCGTCCCACAGGCCCATGCGATGGTTCTTGGCGCCGCCGGTGCGGGTGGCGTATTTCTCGAGCCGGCGAAGCCCCGGCAGGGTCTTTCGCGTATCGAGCAGGACAGCGCCGGTGCCTTCGATCGCATCGACGTAGCGGCGGGTGAGGGTGGCGATCCCCGAGAGGTGCTGGACGAGGTTGAGCGCGGAGCGTTCCGCCGTCAGCATCGCCCGAGCCCGGCCTCGCAGGCGCAGCAGGGTGCCGCCCGCGGCGATCCAGCCGCCCTCCTCCGCCACCCGCTCGAACTCCACCTCGGGATCGAGCCTGCGGAAGAAGGCTTCGGCGATCGGCAAGCCGGCGACAACGATCGGCTCGCGGGTCGCCATCATCCCGGTGAACCGCGCCTCCACGGGGATGACGGCGGCCGAGGTGATGTCGCCCGCCTCCCCCAGATCCTCGGCCAGCGTAGCCGCGACGAAGGCGTCGAGGTCGAAACCGGTCAGGCTCCAGCTCACCGGCCGGCCCCGGCCAGCTCGCGCTTCAGATAGGCCATGAGCAGCGCGGCGCGCTTGGCGTCCTCGGCATGCTCCGCGCCGACCGAATGGCCGCCTTCGAGATATTCGTGGAAGTAGAACCGGTTGCCGTAGTCGCCGAGCCGCGCCGCCATCTTTCGGGCGTGGCCGGGATGGACCCGGTCGTCCTTCGTCGAGCTGTAGAAGAACACCGCCGGGTAGCGGACCCCCCGCTTCACATTCTGGTAGGGCGAGTAGCGGGAGATGAAGGCCCAGTCCTCCGGCTTGTCGGGATCGCCATATTCGTCGACCCACGAGGCTCCCGCGAGGAGGTGCGAATAGCGTTTCATGTCGAGCAGCGGCGAGCCGGCGATGACGGCGCCATAGAGATCCGGCCGCTGCGTCATCGCCGCTCCGACCAGGACTCCGCCGTTGGAACGGCCTGAGATTCCGATCAGCTTCGGCTTCGAGACTCCGGTGCGGACCAGATCCTCGGCGACGGCGTGGAGATCGTCGAAGCTCCTCTGGCGGTTCTCGCGAAGCGCGGCGCGGTGCCATTGCGGGCCATATTCGCCGCCGCCGCGGATGTTGGCGAGGACATAGGCATTGCCTTCCTCCACCCAGAACAGGCCGAGCGGCCCGGCGCGATAGGGTTGGCCGGTGAGGTAGCCGGGGGTCTGCGCGGCGCGGAAGCCGCCATAAGCGTGGATGAGCGCGGGAACCGGGCCGGTCACGCCCTTCCGGCGGACCAGGAAATAGGGGATTCGGGTGCCGTCGCGGGATCGCGCGAAGCGCTGGTCGACCGCGAAGGCGCTCGAGTCGAAAGCGGCCGGGAGGCGCTGGACCAGCGCCGGAGCGGAGGAGCGGCCGACGGCGTAGAGGGCGGGCGGAGTGAGCATGCCCTCGACGGTGACGAAGGCTTGCTCCGGATTCCCGCCGGCGGCGAGCAGGTGGACGGTGCTGTTGCGCGCCAGCGTCACCGGCCGCGACGTCCATCCGGGCCCCCTGGGCGTAAGCGCGTAGAGCCGGCCCGACACGTCCTCCAGCACCTTCACCCAAAGCACGTTGTCGGAGGCGGAGACCTCCTCGATCGCCTGGCGGGGCGTCGGAGCCATGACGAGCGTCGGCTGGGCAGAGCCGCGCGCCAGGATCGAGTCGAGCGACCAGGCGACGAGGCTTCCCGCCTTGAACGCGCCGAGCGGGCTCTGAAGCTTGGCGATCAGACGGTCTCCGAGCACGTCCTGGAACTCCGCGTCCGCCGGAAGCGGAACCGGGATCAGCCCGCCCGAAGGCGTCAGGAGCTGGTATTCGTTGGTCCAGAAGGTCTTGCCGCGATCGACGAAGACCCAGCGTCGCGCGCCGCTCTGGACCACCTGGGGCGTGGAGGAGACGTCGCCCGCCTCCCCCTCGAACAGGGTGCGCGCGGCGGAGAGCGGCGTTCCCCGCTTCCACAGCTTGAGCACGCGCGGGTAGCCCGACTTGGTGAGAGAGCCGGAGCCGTAGTCGGTCCCGACCAGCAGCGTGTCCTTGTCGACCCAGGCGACGTTGCTCTTCGCCTCGGGAACGAGGAAGCCGCCTTCGACGAAGCTTCCGGAGACGAGGTCGAACTCGCGGACGACGTCGGCGTCGGTTCCGCCGGGGCTCAGCGAGACGAGGCAGCGGCGATAGTCGGGGGCCAGGCAGTCTGCGCCGTGCCAGACCCAGCTCTTGCCCTCCCGCTTGCCCAGCGCGTCGACGTCGATCAGAGTGCGCCACCGCGGCTTGCCGGCCCGATAACCGGCGAGCGGCGAGATTCGCCACACGCCGCGCGGGTTCCTGGCGTCCTGCCACAGATTGGCGACCCGGTCGCCGAGCAGCCGGTCGGGCGTGGCGATCTGCCGCTCGTCGTCCAGGATGGCCCGGGCGCGGGCGCGATAGGTCTCGAATTTCGGGTCGGCGGTGAGGGTCGCCTCGGTGGCGGCGTTCCACGCCTTGACCTGGGCGAGCGCGCGCGGCCCCTCGACCTCCTCGAGCCAGAGATTGGGATCGTCGCCCTCGCGTTGCGCGCTGGCGGCAAGGGGCAGTCCGAGGAGGAGGAAGGCGGCAAGCGCGGGCGCCCAGCGGTGGCGTGTGGTCATTGAGCCTGTCTCCTCCTAGGCCGTCATGCCGGGCTAGACCCGGCATCCACCTTCTTTGCCCTCGACGCTTGGAAGAAGGCGGACCCCGGATCAAGTCCGGGGTGAGGTCAACGAGTATCGAGTCGTGGCGCACACACCCAAACCTGAAAACCGGTTCAACTTTCCTTGACCGGGCTTGGCGGCGGTGCTTATCGGCGGGGCTTCACAGCGGAGCGGTCCATGAACAAGACTTTTCCCGACGCCGTCGCCGCCCTCGACGGGCTGCTGTCAGACGGAATCACGATCTGCGCGGGCGGCTTCGGCCTGTGCGGAATCCCCGAGCGGCTGATCGACGCGATCCGCGACAGCGGCGTGAAGGACCTCACCGTCGTCTCCAACAATGCCGGGATCGACAATGAGGGCCTCGGCAAGCTGCTTCGGACCCGCCAGATCCGCAAGATGATCTCCTCCTACGTGGGCGAGAACAAGGAGTTCGAGCGTCAGTATCTGGCCGGCGAGCTGGAGGTGGAATTCTGCCCGCAGGGAACGCTCGCCGAGCGCTGCCGGGCGGGCGGCGCCGGCATCCCCGGCTTCTACACCAAGACCGGGGTCGGGACGATCGTCGCAGAGGGCAAGGAGACCAAGGTCTTCGACGGCGAGGAATATGTGCTCGAGCGCGGCATCCGAGCCGACCTCTCCATCGTCAAGGGCTGGAAGGCGGACGAGGCGGGCAACCTCGTCTTCCGCAAGACCGCGCGCAACTTCAACCAGCCGATGGCGACGGCGGGCAAGGTCTGCGTCGCCGAGGTGGAGGAGATCGTTCCGGTCGGAAGCCTCGATCCGGACTGCATCCACCTGCCCTCCATCTACGTGAAGCGGATGATCCTCGGCGCCCCCTACGACAAGAAGATCGAATTCCGCACGGTGCGGACGAGGCAGGCGGCGTGATGGCTTTCCTGCTCCCCGGCGAAGGCCGGGGCCCGGTACAAGCGCAGAGCTGGACCCCGGCCTTCACCGGGGAACTTAGGAGAGACTGATGCCCTGGGACCGCAACCAGATGGCCGCGCGCGCCGCCAAGGAGCTTCGCGACGGCTATTACGTCAATCTCGGAATCGGCATTCCGACCTTGGTCGCCAACAACATCCCGGACGGGATGGAGGTGACCCTCCAGTCGGAGAACGGGATGCTGGGCATCGGCCCCTTCCCCTATGAGGACGAGATCGATCCGGACCTGATCAACGCCGGCAAGCAGACGATCAGCGAGCTCGACAGCTCCTCCTATTTCGGATCGGAGCAGAGCTTCGCGATGATCCGCGGCGGCCACATCGACCTGACCGTGCTCGGCGCGATGGAAGTGTCGGAAGGCGGCGACATCGCCAACTGGATGATCCCGGGCAAAATGGTGAAGGGCATGGGCGGGGCGATGGACCTCGTCGCCGGAGTGAAGAAGATCATCGTCGTGATGGAGCATACGTCCAAGAACGGCGATCCGAAATTCATCCCCGCCTGCACCCTGCCGCTGACCGGCAGGAACGTCGTCGACATGGTGATAACCGATCTCGCCGTCTTCCAGCGGCCGGATCACGGCAGCCCGTTCCGGCTCGTCGAGCTGGCTCCAGACGTGAGCGCGGAGGAAGTGGCGGCGAAGACGACGGCGCGCTACGAAAGCTGACCGGTTCGAAGGGGGAAGGGCCATGCTCAAGAAGATCGTCGCGTTCGCCGCGGCCGGAGCCGCGCTCGCGGCCTTCCAGGCTCCGGCCCAACCCCCCGCTCCGCCGTCGAACCTCGCCTTGTGGCGGCTCGACTGCGGAAGCTTCCGGATCAAGAATCTCGACGCCTTTTCCGACACCTTCCTCTACGTCGGCCAGACCAAGCGGCTGACCGACAGCTGCTACCTGATCCGCCACGGCGAGAATTACCTGCTGTGGGACACCGGTCTGCCCGGCGAGATGGTCGGCCATCCCGCCTCGGACGATTTCGCCGAAACCTCGCTCGCCGTTACCGTGCGGGACCAGCTCGCGCGGATCGGGGTCAGGCCGGAGCAGGTCACCTTGGTCGGCATCAGCCACCGCCACGACGACCATACCGGCCAGCTTCCGGATTTCGGCAAGGCCACGTTGCTGATCGGCGCGGGCGACTATGACGTGCTGAAGGAGCGCAAGTCGGACCGCATCGCGTCCTGGCTCGCGGGCCGGGCGAAGGTCGAGCGGCTGACCGGCGACAAGGACGTGTTCGGCGACGGAAGCGTCGTCATCCTCGCCATGCCCGGCCATACCGAGAACCACCAGTCGCTGCTCGTCCGGCTACCGAGGACGGGGCCGGTGCTCCTGACCGGCGACCTCTGGCATTTCTACGAGAATGTCAGGAATCGCGGCGTTCCGAGCTTCAACGTCAACCGCGCCGACACGCTCGCCTCGATGGACCGGTTCGACCGGATCGCGAAGGCGCTGAAGGCCCGGGTGATCATCCAGCACGAGCCGGGCGACGTCGCCCGCCTTCCCGCCTTTCCGCAGTCGGCGCAATAAGCAGTTGAGCAGGAATGAAAGATCGTTCGTCCCAAGCATAATCGAGGGGCGCCCGTGATGACTCAGTGCCAGCGCCCATCGACATTGCTCGGGACGAACGGAGACTTGGTATGAAAGCCCTACTTTCGCAGCAGCCGGGCGGGCCGGAGACCCTGGTCCTAAGCGAGGTGCCCGATCCGGTCGCCGGGCCGGGGCAGTTGCTCGTCCGGGTTCGCGCCTGCGCGATCAACTATCCCGACGTCCTCATCATCGAGGACAAGTACCAGTTCAAGCCGCCCCGCCCCTTCGCCCCCGGAGGCGAGGTCGCGGGCCTGGTCGAGGCGGTCGGCGAAGGCGTTTCCGGCTGGGCCGAGGGCGACCGGGTCATTGCCATGGTCGGCCATGGCGGCCTTGCCGAGAAGGTGGCGGTCAACGCCGCGACCGCGCTCCGGCTGCCCGAGGAGCGGAGCTTCGAGGAGGGATCGGCGCTGATCCTCACCTACGCGACCTCGATCCACGCTCTGCTCGACCGCGGGCGGCTGAAGTCGGGGGAGACCCTGCTGGTGCTCGGCGCGGCCGGAGGCGTGGGCCTGGCCGCGGTCGAGCTCGGCAAGGCCCATGGCGCCCGGGTCGTCGCGGCGGTCTCGTCGGAGGAGAAGGCGGCGGTCGCCCGGGAGGCCGGCGCGGACGCGGCGATCGTCTATCCGCACGGGCCGTTCGACAAGGAGGGCTCCAAGGCGCTCGCCCAGCAGTTCAAGGACGCCGTCGGCCCGGGCGGAGCGGACGTGATCTACGATCCGGTCGGCGGCGACTATGCCGAGCCCGCCCTTCGCGCGATCGGCTGGGAAGGGCGCTACCTCGTCGTCGGATTTCCGGCGGGGATACCGAAGCTTCCATTGAACCTCACACTGCTCAAGAGCTGCGACGTGTGCGGCGTGTTCTGGGGCGCCTTCGCGGCGCGCGATCCCAGGGCCAATGCCACCCATGTCGAGACCCTGTTCCGGCTGTGGAGCGAGGGGAAGATCGCCCCGCGGGTGAGCCGGACCTGGCCGCTCGATCAGGCCGGCGAGGCGATCGCCCACATGGCGGCCCGGCGCGCGGTGGGAAAGTTGGTGGTGACGCTGTAACCGTTGCCCCAGCGCAGGCCGGGGGCCTCGGGGGGAGAAAGGCGCCGTGTTCTTCACCCCCTGGGGTCTCAGCCTTCGCCGGGACGACGTGTCCGACGTTGCACCCTCCCCCTCCCCCGCCTATCTGGACTCCCGACAGGATAAGGGAGCTTCGATGAGCACGTTCGACGATCGCGAAAGGGCGTTCGAGACCAAATATGCCCGCGACCAGGAGATGCAGTTCCGGGTCGTCGCCCGCCGCAACCGGCTGCTCGGCGCCTGGGCGGCCCGGCTTATGGGCCTGACCGAGGCCGAGGCCGACGCTTACGCGAAGGACGTGATCCGCGCCGATTTCGAGGAAGCGGGCGACGAGGACGTGGTCAGGAAGCTGCTCGGCGACCTCACCTCCGCCGGAGTCGATTGCGACGAGACGAAGATCAGAGAGGCGCTCGACCACAAGACGATCGAGGCGCGCCGCCAGTTGATGCAGTCCGAAGGCTGATCCGATGCCGATGGCCGCCGACGAGATCGAGGCGTTGATCCGCAGCGCAATACCCGATGCGCGGGTCGAGATCACCGACCTCGCCGGCGACGGCGACCATTATTCGGCGCGCGTCGTCGCCGAAAGCTTCCGGGGGATGCCGCGCGTGCGCCAGCACCAGCGCGTCTACGAGGCGCTGGGCGGGCGGATGGGCGGCGCGCTCCACGCGCTCCAGCTGACCACCGGCACGCCGGATTAGGAGATTTCCATGACCGATACCCACGCCCGCCTCGACGAGATCGTCGGCAATAACGACGTCGTCCTGTTCATGAAGGGAACCGCGCTCTTCCCGCAGTGCGGCTTTTCGAGCCGCGCCATCGCGATCCTCGATCATCTCGGAGTCGCCTACGAAACCGTCGACGTGCTCCAGGACCCGGAGATCCGCCAGGGCATCAAGGCCTATTCCGACTGGCCGACCATCCCCCAGCTCTACGTCAAGGGCGAGTTCGTCGGCGGGTCCGACATCATGATGGAGATGTACGAGGCCGGCGAGCTGCAGCAGCTCCTCGAGCAGAAACAGGTCGCGAAGGCCTGATCGAGAGACACCTCCGTCGTCCCAGCGCAGGCTGGGACCCCGGGGGGTGAAGACCTCGGCCCTTTTCACCCGCTGGGGCCCCAGCCTCCGCTGGGGCGACGCGTTAGCTCATCTGTGAAGAACACCGCGCTTTTCACCCAGGGGTCCCAGCCTTCGCTGGGACGACGGCAGGGTCTGGGCCCCGGCCTTCGCCGGGGCGACGAGTTTCTCGAAACGGACTGGGGCGGGCGGCGCGACCGGAAGGAGCGCCTGCCCGCCCCGCGTGGAGGAAGCGTGTGGACGCGGATTAGGATACACGCGCCGTGCCAACCCGCCGCAATGGCCGATTTGCGCGGCTGGCGATGGTTGACGGATTTTAACCGATCTCGCCGGTTGTAAAGCGCTCCGACGCTTTTACCCTGGCTTAGACGCTATTCATCGGGCGTTCACGCGCCAGATGATTACACCTGTAGTCAATAAAGGGGAGAAACGGCCATGGAGCGAATCGCCGAGGGCGAATACGCCGTCATGGAAGTGCTGTGGGAGGCGGCCCCGCTGACCGCCGCGGAGGTCGCCGAGCGGGTTCCAGCCGCGCGCGGCTGGAGCCTCGCCACCGTCAAGACGATGCTTTCCCGCCTGCTCGCCAAGGGCGTCCTCACCCACGAGGAGGACGGCCGCCGCTATCTCTATCGGCCCGCCATCCGGCGCGAGGATTATGTCGCCGAGGAATCGGGGCGGCTGATCGACCGGATGTTCGGCGGCCGGCTTACCCCGCTGGTCGCGCAGCTCGCCGCCCGGGATCGCCTCACCCCCGCCGACATCGAGGAGATCGAGGCCCTTTTGAAGGCGCTCAAGTCGTGACCGCCTGGCTGGTCGGGACCCTGGCCGCCGTCTCGCTGCTGATCGCCGCGGTGCTTCTCTTGCGAACGGCCGTCGCCAGGCTGTTCGGCGCCGGCTGGGCCTATGCGCTCTGGCTCGTTCCGGCGCTTCGGCTCGTCCTTCCGCCGCTCCCGCGGCTCGCCGAAGCCATTCCCCCCGTCGTGATCTTCATCCCCGCGACGGAGGGTGCCGCGTCCCTGCCGGCCCAGGCCGGATCCGGGCAGTGGATGCCCCTGTTGCTCGCGACATGGGCCGGGGGCGCGGTGATTTTCCTCGTCCTCCAGTGGCTCGCCTACCGCGCCTTCGTGCGGCGGCTCGACACCAGCTCGCGTCCCGCCCGCCCCGCGCTCTACGGCGGAATCGCGACATTCGTCAGCCAGATCGTCGACGGGCCGCTCGCCCTCGGCCTGCTTCGGCGGCGGATCGTCGTCCCGTCCGATTTCAGCCGCCGCTACGGCCCCGGGGAGCGGCGCCTGGCGATGGAGCACGAGCTCACCCATCACCGCCGCGGCGACCTGTGGTGGAACGTGGCCGCGATCCTGCTGCTCGCCGTCAACTGGTTCAACCCGCTCGCCTGGATCGCCTTCCGGGCCTTCCGCACCGATCAGGAGCTGGCCTGCGACGCCGCCGTCGCGGCCCGCGCCAGCGCCGAGGAGCGGCACCAATATGCCGTTGCCCTGGTCAAGTCGGCGGCGCGCCCCGGCCTTCTCGCCGCCTGCTCGATGAACGGCGCGGGCGAGCTCAAGCGCCGGCTTCGAATGATGCGAAGCCACCGCCCGAGCCGTCTTCGCAGCGCCGGCGGCTTCTCCGCCCTGTCGCTCCTCGCGGTCGGCGGACTCAGCCTCGCCGCCGCGACCCGGACTCCGTCGCCTGTCGCCGACGCCCCGAGCTCCGCGGCCGCCGGCGCGCAGCTCGCCTCGGCCGCCGTTCCGCTCGCCGCCTCCGCGGCCGGCTCGTCGAGCGTACCGACCGTCGCCGCCGCCCTCCATTCGCCGGCTGCGCGGTCCAGGCCGCCGGAAGCGCGCGCCGCGGCAAGACCGGCGATCCTCGAACGGCCGCGCCTCGCACTCGCCGCCGTCGAGCCGAAGCTGGAACCGCTGTCGCTTCTGCCGATGCGCCTGCCGCGGCTTCGGATCCTGCCCAGCCTCGCCTCCGCCGCGCCGGAGCCGGTGAACGTGCAGATCACGCGGACTTTCGTGCTGCGCGCCTCGGCCGACCCGGCGGTGCGCGAGCGGGTCCGGGCCGCGCTCGAGGAAGCGCTTGGCCGAGACGGGGACGACGAGGCGCGCATCCGGGTCGAGCGGGCGCTCGGAGGCGCCTACGTCGCCACCATCGTCAACGACAAGAGCCAGGGAGAATGAGAATGCCGATCGACCGCCGAGCCGCTTGTCGCCTCGTCCTTCCCGCCGCCGCGCTGATCGGCGCCGGCCTCGCCCTCGCCGCTCCGGCGCGGGCCCGGGACGAGCCCGCCACGGCGCCCGACAAGGCCGTGACGCGGGTGATCGTCCTGTCCCGCGCCGGCGACCATCCGCAAGGCGAGCGCCGCCGGGTCCGGATCCTGGACATGAACGCCGACGGTCCCGGCTGCGACAAGACGGAGGTCGACGATTCCGCCGCGGGCGGCGACCGGACGAAGGTGATCGTCTGCGGCGACGACAAGGCCGGCGCCGCCGATCGCGCCGCCCGTCTCGAGCACGCCCTCGCCGGGATCCAGCAGGACGATTCGCTCGGCGCCGAGCACAAGGCGAAGGTCACCGCCGCGCTTCGCGAAGCGATCGACCGGCTCCACGAAACCCGTTGAGCGAAAAGACGGGAGGAAAGCGGGCGGGAGCGGCGACGCTCCCGCCCTTTTCCTTGGCGCGGCCCCGGTCCTTGGCTTTCCCCCCCGCCGGTCCCACATCCGGCCCATGGACGAACCGCCCACCGGCAGGATCGAGCGCGTCGGGCCCCTGGTCCGGCGGCTTCTGGCGCCCAATCCTTCGCCATTCACCTTCACCGGAACGCAGACCTATATCGTCGGCGAAGGGGACGTCGCGGTCGTCGATCCCGGTCCCGATCTGGCGGAGCACCTGCGCGCCCTTTCGGGAGCGCTGGCGGGAGAGCGGGTGACGGCGATCGTCTGCACCCACACCCACCGCGACCACAGCCCAGCCTCCCGTCCGCTCAAGGCGGCGACGGGCGCTCCGATCGTCGGCTGCGCCGCGCTCTCGCTCGACGACGAAGGGCCGCGCTCGGACGAGGCGTTCGACTCCGCCTACCGGCCGGACCGGGTGCTGGCCGACGGCGACACGGTGGCGGGAAGCGGCTGGACTCTGGAAGCGGTGGCCACTCCGGGGCACACCTCCAACCATATCTGCCTCGCGCTTCGAGAGACCGGAGCGTTGTTCAGCGGCGACCATGTCATGGGCTGGTCGACCACGGTGGTGGCTCCGCCCGACGGCGACATGACCGCCTATATGGCGAGCCTCGGCCGGCTGCTCGGCCGCGACGACCGGATTTATTACCCCGCGCACGGGCCGGCGGTGGAAGACCCCCGCGCCCATGTCACCCGGCTGATCGAGCACCGCCGCGGCCGCGAACGCCAGATATTGGAGCGGCTCGGCCGCGGCGAGGGGCGGATCGAAGCGATGGTGGCCGACATGTATGCGGACGTCGATCCGCGCCTCCATCCGGCGGCGGCGCGGTCGGTGCTGGCCCACCTGATCGACCTGGAGCGCCGCGGCGCGGTCAGCCGGGCCGCCGGAGGCGGCGAGGAGGCGGGGCGGTGGACGCTCGCTCGCTGAAGCGCCTGATCCTGCCGCTGGCCGCGCTCGCGGCGCTGGCGATCGGGCTCGGCCTCGGCTTCGCCTTGCGCGCGCCCGAGGCGCCGGCGCGCCCCGACGCACGCGCGCTGGCCGACTCCGCCCTGCTGTCGGTGCGGGACCAGGGGCGCCTCGTCTCCTTCGCCGCCCGCTACGTATCGATCGCCACCGCCACCCAGACCCGTCTCGGCCTCACCGCCGAGAAGACCCTGATCCTTCCCGGCACCGTCCGCTACGGAGTCGACCTCTCGCGGCTGAAGCGCGGCGACCTCGCCTGGGACGAGGCCACCCGAACCCTCACCGTCACCCTCCCGCCGCTCGAGCTTTCCGGTCCGACCATCGACCCGGAGGACGTCCGCGAGCGATCGCAAGGCGGGCTGGTGATGGCGCTCACCGACTCCGAGAAAAGCCTCGACGAGTCCAACCGGCGGACCGCCGAAGCCGACCTTCTGCGCCAGGCGCGCGAGTCGGAGCCGATGCGCCGGGCTCGGGATTCGGCGATGCGGCTCGTCGCGCGCGGCTTCGCGGTTCCGCTCCGCGCGGGCGGAATCGACGCCAGCGTCGCCGTCCGCTTCCTCGACCCGGCCGGGCGCGAGGAGGCGGCCTATCTGGAGCGGTCGCGGTCCGTCGAGGACGCGCTTCGCGACCGCCGGGCCGGGCGATGAGCCTTGAAGGACATTCTCCGATCGTCACCCCGGACTTGATCCGGGGTCCACCTTCTTCCAAGCATTCGCCGCCGAACAGAAAGGTGGATGCCGGATCAAGTCCGGCATGACGGGAAGGGCTTCGAGCCCGAAGCAGAGCAAGACGGCAAGAGGACAAGAGATGAACGCACCGAACGCAAGCCTGAAGGGCCTCGACCTGCGCGCCGAGATCGACCGGCTGCGCCGCGAGCGGAACGCCGTCATCCTGGCCCATTACTACCAGGACCCGATGATCCAGGACCTTGCCGATTTCGTCGGCGACAGCCTCGATCTGTCGCGCAAGGCCGCGTCGACCGACGCGGACGTCATCGCCTTCTGCGGGGTCCGCTTCATGGCCGAGACCGCGAAGATCCTGTCGCCCGAGAAGATCGTCATCCTGCCGGACATGGCGGCGGGCTGCAGCCTCGAGGACAGCTGCCCGCCGGATCAGTTCCGGGCCTTTCGCGAGGCGCATCCCGACCATATCGCTCTGACCTACATCAACTGCTCGGCGGCGGTGAAGGCGCTGTCCGACATCATCGTCACCAGTTCGTCGGCGGACATCATCCTGTCGCAGATCCCCAAGGAGCAGAAGATCATCTTCGGCCCGGACAAGAATCTGGGCGGCTACCTCGCCCGCAAGACCGGTCGCGACATGCTGCTCTGGCCGGGCGTCTGCATCGTCCACGAGGCGTTTTCCGAGACCGAGCTGCTCAAGCTCAAGGCCCAGCATTCCGACGCTCCGGTCCTCGCCCACCCGGAATGCCCGCCGCATATCCTCGACCATGCCGACCTCGTCGGATCGACCCGGGCGATCCTCGACTATGCCCTCGCCTCGCCGTCCCAAACGATGATCGTCGCGACCGAGCCGCACATCATCCACCAGATGGAGAAGGCGGCGCCGCACAAGAACTTCATCGGCGCGCCCGGCGCGGATGGGAACTGCAATTGCAACATGTGCCCGTACATGGCGCTAAACACGCTGGAGAAGCTCTACCTCGCCCTTCGCGACCTCGAGCCGCGGATCGAGATGGACGAGGCGCTTCGCCTCGCCGCCAAGAAGTCGCTCGACCGGATGCTGGAGATGGCGGGCCGCACCGTCGGTCAGGGGGACGTCGGCCGTCCGGTGATCGGCGGGCGGTAGGCGCCCTGGCGCCTCGCCCTTACCCGTCACCCCGGCGAAGGCCGGGGCCTTGCCGGGTGAAGAGCGGCGCCTCTCGCCGCCGGGATCCCGGCCTTATCCGGGGTGACGAGAGGTGCTTACCGCTTCCGGGATCGCCTGGAACCGCCAGGCCTTCGAGTCGACCAGATAGTCGCGGGCCGCCTTCTGAAGGTCGGCGGGCGTGACCGCGCGATATTGCTCGCTCGCGTTCAAGATCGTCTCGGCCCGCTCCGGATGCTCGGCCACTCCGGCGAGCTGCGAGAGCCACCAGGCATTGCCGAGCCGCTGGCGAAGGAGATTGTCGACCAGCGGCCGCCGCGCGCGCTCGAGCTCGTCCTGATCGACCGGCCGCTCGCGAAGGTCGCGCGCCACGCGGAGCGCATCGGCGAAGAAGCCGTCCAGCTTACCGGGCGGGGCCTCGATCGTAGCGGCGAGATAGCCGTAGCCGGGAAAGGCGTCGGACGGCGAATGGCCGGCGCTCGGGCTGTAGGTGGTCCCCTGCTTCTCCCGGATTTCGTCGGTGAGTCGAAGCTGCATCACCTGGCCGAGCAGGTTCAGGGTCCGCGCGCGGCGTGTGTCCGAATAGAAATCCGCGGTCGGCCAGGCGATCGAGGCGAGGCCCTGGTCCGGCCGGCCCTTGTGGGTTCGCGTGACGAGGCCGGCCGGCGGGAAGCGCACGGCCACGGCCGCCGGGTCGATCCGCTCGGCCTTCCGACGGGGCAGGGCACCGAACGTCGCCGCGGTCCGGCGGACCGCCTCTTCCACGGTCACGTCGCCGACGACGACGACTTCGATCGCGCCGCGGGCGAGCGCCGGGGCGAGCAGGCGACGGGCATCGGCGACGTTGGTCGCGGCCATCTCCTCGCGTCCCGGAGTCGCCCAGCGCAGATCGCCCGAGCGGAGCAGGGCGGCGCCGTCGCGCCCGAAGACCCCGCCCGGGGTCGCCGCCATCTGCTCGTGAAGGGTCGCGCTATATTGACGAAGCCGCTCGAAGCCGGTCGGCCGCCAGCCCGGATCGGCGACATAGGCGGCGAGGACTTGCATCTGCCGCTCGAAATCCTCGCTTCGAGTGGCGCCGGCGAGGGTGAAGGCATCGTCCTCCTCCCCCGCATCGACTCCGTAGAGCGTCCCGGCGAGGACCTGCTTCATCTCCTCCGCGGTCAGCCGGCCGAGCCCGCCGGAGACGAAGCCGCCGCTCATCGCGGCCCACAAAGGATCGGCCCGGTCGCGCGGAAGGCCGATCTGGCCGGTGCCGAAGCGGACCGAGACGAGCACCTGGTCCTTCTTGAACGCCGTCGGCTTGACGGTCAGCCGGACTCCGTTGGCGAAGCGGATGGCGGTCGAGTCGAGGCCCGGTATCCCGCGCCGCTCGACGACGGAGCCGGAAGCGCCGAAGCGTTGATAGGGCCAAAGCTTCACCGCCTGGACGGCGGCGGCTCCGACCGGGAGGGATTTCGACTGGGCATAAGCGGCGGTCAGGGCGGCCTCGCCCCCGTCCACCGCGACCGGGCTGGAGAGGTAGAGGAGCGGCCCGCCGCCGGCGAGCAATCGCGCGGCGGCGGCGCTTACCTGGGCGGCGGTAAGGTCCTTCGCCGCCGCTTCGAACAAGGCGAGGTCGGTTGCGGGCGAGGTGAACACCTCGCGCTCGGCGGCGGCGGAGACGAGCGCCTGGGCGATCGTTGGGGTGGAGCGGGTGGAGGCTCCGGCCACCGCCGCCTGCAGCCTTACGCGGATGGCGGCGATCTCCCGGTCGAGCTCGGCCGCGGCGAAGCCGCGCTCGGCCGCCCGCCGCGCTTCCTGCTCGATCGCCGCCAGCGCCTCGCGCCATCGCCCGGTCTGGGCGATCGCGCTGACCTGCACGACCCGCGCACGATCGGCCTGCTGGGTGACGGAGGCGGAGGCGCCGACGAAGGGCGGAGCGCGGGTGGTGGCGATCCGCTCAAGCCGCCGGTTGAGGATGGTGAGGGCGATCCGGTCGACGAGATAGCGGCGGCGCGCGGCGCGATCGTCCGGCCCGAGATCCGGCGGAGTGACCCAGGCAAGGCTCACCCGGACGGGGCTGCCCGGCTCCACGATCACCCGGCTTTCGGGGCCGCGCGCAAGGGCGGCGGGCGCGGGCGCGTCCGGGCCGGCGGGTCCCCGGCCCTTCCAGTCGCCGAACAGAGCGCGGATCCGCGCCTCGACCGAATCGGGATCGAAGTCGCCGACGGCGATCAGCATGGCGCGTTCGGGGCGGTAGTAGCGGTCGTAGAAATCGACGAGCCTCTCCCTCGGCGCGGTCCGGATGCTTTCGGTCGTTCCGATCGGGAGCCGGTCGGGAAGGAGATCGCCTTGGAAAAGGTAGCCGAGCTCGTCGACCAGGATTCGATATTGCGGTCCGGCGCGGGACCGCTCCTCGGAGAGGATGATCCCGCGCTCGCGGTCGATCGCCGGCGCCTCGAGCGTCGCCTCGCCCGCCACCTCGCGAAGCAGGAACAAAGCGGTGTCCAGCTTCTCCGGGTTCGATCGGGCGAGGTCGAGCATGTAGACCGTCTGGTCGAAGCTGGTGCTCGCATTGGTGTCGGGTCCGAACTTCAGCCCTTCCCGCTCGAGGCGCCTGACGAACTCGCCTTCCGGAACGTGGCGGGTTCCGTTGAGCACCATGTGCTCGAGGAAATGGGCGAGGCCCCTTTGGTCGTCTCGCTCCTCGAGCGAACCGGCGCCGATGCGCAGGCGGAGCGAGGCTTCTCCCGCCGGAGTGGCATTGGCGACGATGGCGTAGCGCATCCCGTTCGCGAGCGTGCCGAAGCGCACCCGCTCGTCCGCCGGGAGATCGCTTCCGGCCCGCGCCGCAACGGGCGCGGCGGGCGCGGCCGAAGCGGGCGCGGCCGGTGCCGGGCTCGACCAGGCCAGCGCCAAAGCGGCCCCTGCGAGGACCCATTTCAAGCTCATCCCGACGCTCCCCGCCCGATGCTTCGCGCTCTTCGGATTCCCGAGCGATAGCAGGGGCATATCGACTGGCGCGAAGAGCGCAAACTATTCCGCACGCACCGCCCCGCCCGGCGACCGTTCCGGCCCCGCCTGCTGGACTCGCGGGGGCGGCGGCGCGTAAAAGGCCGGCCGGGTAAGGGAATTTCCGTTTCGACATGGCCAGACCACGCCGCCGCAGCCTTCGGGCCGTTGCTTTCGCTTCGTTCGTCACGCTCGCCGCCGCCTCCGGCGCCGCGGCGCAGGAGACGAACACGATCGGCCCGCCGCAGCTGCGCGACTTCCAGCTCCCCGGGCAGCGGACCACGCCGCCGGCCGAACCCGCCCCGACCACGACCACGGCTCCGCCGGCCACGGCGCCGACGCGCCCAGTGTCCAGACCGGCGGCCACGGCGGCGAGGCCGGCCGACGCCGCGACGAAGCCCGCGCGCTCCTCGGCTTCGGGGCCGGCACTCTCCCAGGCTCCGCGCGCTACGCCCGTCGCTCCGGCGCCCGCCGCGGTCCGCCCCGCGCCCACGTCCACGCCCGCGCCCACCGTCGGCGTGCCCCGGACCGACACCGCGCCGCCGCCGTTAGAGACTTCAAGCCCCCCGCCCGCCGCGCCGGCGCCCAGCCCGGCGCCCATTTCGGCCGCCGGGTCGCCCGCCTCCTCCGGCTTCTCCTGGTGGTGGCTCCTTCTCCCGCTGCTCGCCGCCGCCGGAGCCTGGCTTTTCCTTCGGGGCCGCGGCCGCGAGGAGGTGGAGGATCGCGATCTCGTCGGAGCGCTTTTCGAGCCGGCGCCTCGTCCGCGGCCCGTGCCCGAGCCCGCCGCCGCGCCGGAGCCGGCCGCCGCGCCCGAGCCCGCCGCCGCGTCCGAATTGGTCGCCGCGCCTGTTCCGGAGCCCGTCGAAGCGCCGCGCGCGTGGCTCGAGCTGGACATCGTGCCGGAGCGTGCCGCGGCGACCGAGAACGAGACGATCGTCAATTACGAGCTGGTGCTCCGCAACGCCGGCGCCGCCGTCGCCGGAAACATCCGGATCGAAGCGCAGATGTTCAACGCAGGCTCGGACGGGGAGATCGCCGAATTCTTCGCCGCCCCGCTCCACGCCCATAGCGGCTCCCCCCACGTCACCATCGCGCCGGGTAACGAGCTTCGGCTGGGCAGCGCCATCGCGATGCCCAACGCCGAGGTTCGAACGATCGAGGTGCAGGGCCGGGCGATCTTCGTACCGATGATCGCCGCCACCGTCGCCTACGACTGGGAGGGCGGCACCGGCCGCTCGTCCAAGTCCTGGCTGGTCGGCCGCGAGGCGGAGACTCCGGCCGCCAAGATGGGCGCCTTCCGGCTCGACCTCGGGCCGCGCATCTACCGCCAAGTCGGCCGCCGCGAGGGCAAGCTGGAGATGGTCTAGCGGGTCGTCACCCCGGATTTGATCCGGGGTCCGCCTTGCCTTGTAGGATCAGGTGACGGCGGGCGCCGGCGCTTCGGCGATGAATGGTCCGCCCCGAACTGCGGCCGTCACCCCGCCGCCAGCGTCTCCACGTCGACAGAATAAAGCAAAGCCGCGCCCGCCATCGCCTCGGCCTCCAGGCCGAGCGCCTCCGGAACGACCCGCTCCAGATAGTAATGCGCCGCCGCCCGCTTCGCCGCCGCGAAGGCGGGGCTCGCCTCCGCCATGTCCAGGGCGGCTAGGCTGCGCTTCATCAGCCAGCCGCAGGTGGCGACCGACAGCATCGTCAGGAACGGATAGGATCCGGCGAGCTGATCGTCGGGCTCGGCGCGCGAAAGATGCTCGGCGACGGCCGAGCAGCGCTCCGCCAGCGCGGCGAGCGCTCCGTCCGCCTCGTCGCCGATTTCGGCGAGCAGGCGGGCGAGCACCGCCCCGCCCTCCAGCCGAAGCTTGCGGCCGACCAGATCGGCGGCCTGGATTCCGTTGGTGCCTTCGTAGATGGGAGAGATGCGCGCGTCGCGATAATGCTGGGCGGCGCCGGTCTCCTCGACATAGCCCATCCCGCCATGGACCTGGACCCCGAGGCTCGCCACCTCGACTCCGACGTCGGTCCCGTAAGCCTTGACCAGAGGGGTCAGCAGGTCGGCCCTCGCCTTGGCGGCGGAATCGCCGATCGTGCCCCGGTCGGTGAGGCCGGCCGTATAGTAAGCGAGCGCCCGCGCCGCCTGGGTCAGGGCCTTCATCCGAAGCAGCATCCGGCGCACGTCCGGATGGCCGGCGATCGCCGCCGGCCGCCCCTCGCGGGCGCCCTGGACCCGCTGCGTCGCATAAGCGAGCGCCGCCTGGCTCGCCCGCTCGGCGACCGACACGCCCTGAAGTCCGACGTTGAGCCGCGCGTTGTTCATCATGGTGAACATCGCGCGCATCCCGCCGCCTTCCTCGCCGATCAGCCAGCCCGTCGCTCCGCCCTCGTCACCGTAGGACATGACGCAGGTCGGCGAGGCGTGGATCCCGAGCTTGTGCTCGATCGACACGCAGCGAAGGTCGTTGCGCCTTCCGTCGGCGAGGACCTTGGGGACCAGGAACAGCGAGATTCCGCGCGTTCCCGCCGGCGCACCCGGAGTCCGGGCAAGCACGAGGTGGACGATATTGTCGGTGAGATCGTGCTCCCCGAAGGTGATGAAGATCTTGGTTCCGGTGATCCGCCAGCTTCCGTCGCCGGCCGGGTCGGCCCGGGTCTTGAGGGCGCCGACGTCCGAGCCCGCCTGCGGCTCGGTGAGGTTCATCGTTCCGCTCCACTCGCCGGTCACGAGCCTGGGCAGCCACTCCGCCTTCAGCTCTTCCGAGCCGTGATGCTTCAGCGCCTCGACCGCGCCCGGGGTGAGCATCATGATCAGCGAGAAGCCCATATTGGCCGAGCCCAGATCCTCCATCACGACGGTGGCGAGGAGGAGCGGAAGGCCCTGCCCGCCCTGCTCCGGAGGCCCGGCGAGCGTTCCCCAGCCGCCCTCCACATAAGCGCGATAGGCCTCGCGAAAGCCCGGCGGCATCGTCACGCCTTCGGCCGACCATTTCGCTCCGACCGTGTCTCCGATCCGGTTGAGCCGCGCGAACTCGCCCTCGGCGAAGGCGCCCGCGCCCTCGACGATCGCGTCGACGAGGTCCGGCGAGGCCTCGGCGAAAGCCGGATCGGCGGCCAGTTCATCGATCCGGGCGATATGCCGAAGCACGAACTTCTGCTCTTCGACGGGGGGCGTATAGGTCATGACAAGCGCCTCATGGTGCGGGGGCGTCACGACCGCTATAGCGCGCCGCATGGCCCCGCAAGACGAGCCGGTGGAGACGAAGGTGCTGGCACTCGGCGACGAGGCGATCGCCGAAGCCGCGCGCCTGATCCTGGCCGGCCGGCCGGTCGCCGTCCCGACCGAGACCGTCTACGGCCTCGCCGCCGATGCGACGAGCGATTCGGCCGTGGCCGGAATCTACGCCGCCAAGGGAAGGCCGTCCTTCAACCCGCTGATCGTCCATGTCGAGACCGTGGCGCAGGCGGAGGCGATCGGTCGATTCGGTCCCGCCGCCCGAGCCCTCGCCGAGCGGTGGTGGCCGGGGCCGCTCACCCTGGTGGTTCCGCTACGCCCCGAGGCGACGATCGCGCGGGCTGTCACGGCGGGTCTCGGCACGGTGGCTCTGCGCTGCCCCGCCCACCCGGCGATGCAGGCCCTGCTCCGCGCCTGCGGGCGGCCCCTGGCCGCGCCGTCCGCCAATAGCAGCGGTACGATCAGCCCGACCCGCGCCGATCATGTCCTGAAGACGCTCGGCGGCCGGATCGCCCTCGTCCTCGACGGCGGAGAGACGGCCCGCGGGCTCGAATCGACGATCGTGAAGGTCGACGGATCGGGCCTCCTTTTGCTTCGGCCAGGGCCCATCGCGATCGGCGAGCTGCTCGACTCCCCTCCCGGTAAGGGGCGGGCGCCGCTCCCTTCCGAAGACGGGCGCATCGAGTCGCCCGGCCAGCTGGCCAGCCATTACGCCCCGTCGAAGCCGCTTCGCCTCGACGCCGACGCGGCGGAGCCGGACGAGTGGTTCATCGGTTTCGGACTCGTGAGCGGCGACGACAATCTTAGCCCAGGCGGCGATCTCGGCGAAGCGGCGGCAGGCCTGTTCGCCGCGCTTCACCGCGGGGACGAGAGCGCGAGGCCTCGCGTCGCGGTCGCTCCGATCCCCGAGGAAGGCATAGGCCTCGCCATCAACGACCGGCTTCGCCGCGCTGCCGCGCCCAGGGAGAATTGACGATGCCGGTGGCCATCCAGGCGGGATTATGGGGCCTGCTCAGCGGCTCCGCCTTGCTGATCGGGGCTCTGATCGGCTGGTTCGTTAAGCTCTCGCAGCGTACCGTCGCGGCGGTGATGGCGTTCGGCGCGGGCGTGCTCATCTCCGCTTTGTCCTTCGAGCTGATGGACGAGGCGTGGGACAAAGGCGGCTATCTTCCGGTCGCCGGCGGGTTCCTCGGCGGCGCCGCGGTCTATACCGGCTGCAACTGGCTACTCGCCGCCTGGGGCGCGAGGCACCGCAAGCGCTCGGCCAGGCCCGTGCGCGACGACGACCGCAAGCAGAATCCCGAAAATGGCGGCGCCCTCGCGCTCGGCGCGCTGCTCGACGGGATTCCCGAGTCGATCGTCATCGGAGTCAGCCTTCTGCGCGGCGGAGGAGTCGGCCTCGTGGCGGTGATCGCGGTGTTCCTGTCGAACCTGCCGGAAGGCCTGTCGAGCGCCGCCGGGATGAAGAGCGAGGGCAAGACCGCGGGTTTCGTCTTCGCGCTCTGGACGGGGATCGCGATCAGCGCAGGGCTTGCGTCCCTGTTCGGCTATGTCGCCTTCGATGGCCTCGATCCGGCGTGGATCGCCAGCGTCCAGGCGATCGCCGCCGGAGCGATCCTGGCGATGATCGTCGACACCATGGTTCCCGAGGCGTTCGAGGGGACCCACGATTTCGCCGGACTGATCGCCGTCGCCGGCTTCCTCGCCGCCTTCGCCTTGTCGAAGATGGAGGGGTAGGGAGCGGACTCGAAAAAGTAGATGACCCTCACCCATCCCTCTCCCGCTTGCGGGAGAGGGCCTGCTTCCCCTCCCTTCCCCTTCTCCCGCCTGCGGGAGAAGGCTGGGATGAGGGTCTTTCTGCTTATTCCGGACGATCCGCAGGGGTGGGAGCCGCGGGCGTGCTCGCCGCGCTTGCGACCAGCTCCACCTTGAGCGGATTGGGCGTGAGGTTGTTGAGCGCTCCGCTGGAGCCGTCGACGGCGGCTCCGATCAGTCCGCCGATCAGCACGTTGCCGGCCGTGGCGGCGGCTCCTCCGCCCGAGAACCTGCTCTTCACCTCGGCCCGGTAGGTCTCATAGCCCGTCTTGGTGAAGGTGGCCGTGAAGCCGTGCTTGCGCTTGAGTTTCAATCTGCACGGAGTGACGCAGGTCTGGCCCGTCGAAAGCGCCACGGCCGCCTTCGGAGGGCTCGATTCGATCGCGAACTTCTGGGACGTTCCGCGGGTGACGGTCGCGCAGCCGGGGAGAAGGACGGCCGCGATCGCGGCGACGCTCAAGCTGTGGAGTCTCATGACACCCCCGAAAAGACCGGCAGCCCTCGCCGACTTCATCGGTTTTGAGCTATATTTTCGATGGCTTCAACGGAAAAGCTCGAATAGCCGGTCAATCATTCCCGGCGGGCCGGAGCGAAAGGTCCTGATAGACGAAGCCGTCGACCGCCGTTCCGGCGGGAATCTTCGCGCTCGTCCCGCTGATGAAGGCCGAGGATATTCCGATCAGCGGCAGGGCGAGGGCGACCGGGGCGGCGCCGGAGGCGCCCTTGCCGCGCGCACGGCCCTCGAGGCGGATACGGGTGCCGGCGGCTTCGACGAACAGTAGCTGCACCTCGAGCTTGCCGGACTTGCCGAATACGCCCTTCTCGACCACCCGCCGGACCTCGCCCACCGCCGGCGCGCCTTTCGGCACGACGACGAGCCCTTCGACCAGCACCGGCTCGGTCGTTTCCAGGGCGAAGCGCTGACCCTGGCGCGCCGACTTCGAGCTTAGCGCCTCGGTGGTGCGCATCGGCACCCGTGTTCCCGCCCGCAGCACCGGGGCTTGGACCTGGGCGGGCCGCGCCTGCGCCGCGACGAGGAAAAACGACAGCCAAAGGCTCGTGGCGGCGACCGCCAGGCGCGGCATGGTCAATGCGGTGCCGCCGCCTGCACCGGCGCGGCCGGCGCCGGGAGGAAGCCGCCGGACCCGGGATCGAACAATTGGTCCTCGGCGATGAATCCGTTGAAGATGAAGCCGGCCTTGAGCTTGCCCTGGGTGCCGCGGGCGAGGAGGCCGAGAACCCCGAAGCCGACCATGGCGAGGACCACCCGATCGCCCGCCTTGTTGCCCTTCGAGCTTTCCTCGCCGTTCAGCGGGACCCGCGCGTCGCCCGCCTCGACGTAGAGCAGGCGGGCGCCGATCGTGCCCGCCTTGCCGACGGCGCCGTTCGGCTCGACGCGGGTCACTTCGCCCCACGCCTTCGCGCCGACCGGTATCACCACGGTCCCGTTGACGGCGACGTTCTCGTCGACCCGAAGCACGAAGCGGCTGCCCGGCTTGGAATCGTGAGTGTTGACCTCGTTCAGCACCATCAGCCGAACCATCGTGTCCTTGGGCACGAGCAGCGTGCCCGGGCGGTCCGCGGGCGCGGCGGGCGCGGCGACGACGAGCTGCGGCTCAACGGCCGGCGCGGCGGGCGGAGGGGATGACGGCGCGGGGAACGACGGCTGGGCATGAAGCGGCGTGGCCAGGGCGGCCGCCGTCGCCAGGGCGACTCTCAATCCGCGCATCATGCCGGAGCCTCCAGAAGTGGAAAGGCGGCCCGGCGGACTTCCCGCCGGACCGCCCGGGTCCGTGCTTACGGACGAGTCTTGAAGCGGATCGCGGTGCCGGTGGCGTTGGTCTTGCCCCAGCTCATCGCGCTGACGTGCGAGTCGCCGTAGGTGGCGTTGATCACCGCGTCGGCGCCCAGCTTCTCGGCGCGCTCCCAAAGCTCCTGGTAGATCTTCTTCTGGGAGGCTTCCTTGCTGAAGACGGTCGCCTTGCGGACGCCGGCCTTCACCTCGCCGATCACCTCGTAGGGGCGGTCGGTGATGTCGTGCGGGAACACCGGAACGCCGACTTCCTCGTTGTTGACGATATAGGTCTTGGCCGGCTTCTTCGCGAGCGCCGGCTGGGCGACGGTGAGCGTCATGACGACGGCGAGCGCCGCCCCTTTCAACATCTTCATCATTTTCCTCCTTGGCCGGCGGAGCGCCGGCGGTCTTGGACTTGCATTCGGCGGCTTAGTGCTTCGGCGAGGTCGGAGTCGCCGCCTGCACCTTGGCCTCGGCGGGATTGGCCGGAGCCGATGCCGGAGCTGGAGCCGGAGCAGCGGCCGGAGCCGGAGCAGCGGCCGGGACGACCAGCGGCTGCGCGGCCGCCGCCGGCAGGGCCAGGGCGACGTCCTCGTCGGTGAAGCTCTTGATGATCGAGCCGGCCGGCACCTTGGCGCTGGTCCCGGTCATGAAGAAGCCCGCCGGAAGGAAGACGATCGCCGATACGGCCACGGCGCCGACGCCCCCGGCGACACCCTTGTCGTCGAACTGACCGGTGAGTCGGATCTGGCGACCGTTCACGGTCACGTAGAGGATGCGCGCGCTAAGGTGGCCCGACTTGCCCCACATGCCCTTGTTGCGAACGTCGGTGATCTCGCCGACGGCGGGGCTGCCCGCCGGAATGACGGTGACGCCCTGGTACAGCACGGGTTCGGACGTCTCGAGGTGAAACCGATAGCCGACGCGCAGCTTCTTGCCTTGCGTGGTAAGCTCCTCGGACAGGCGCAGCGGCACCTCGGTGCCCACTCGAAGCATCGCTCCGGTCACGGGCGGCGCCGGGATCGCCGCGACCGCGGGCTGGGACATTGCGGGCACGGCCTGTGCCGACGCGACGCCGGGCACGAGCATGAGACAGGCGCCGGCGAGCGCCGAATAGTGAATGATCTTCATAAAACCCCCCTGGTAAGCCGCGTGCTCGCGACTCGCGCAAAGCTCACTCAGCAGCAGAGGAATGGCAAGGAAAACAGTCGGATACCGTGCAAAGCCTAAGGGATGTTGTTCGATCGGCCACAGCTTTTCTATAGAATCCGCCAACTATTCAGGTGTAAGTCACTCCTTTTCGCTGAACGGTCTGCGCAGCTCACTCCGCCGCCACGTTCCCCTTCAGCCGGTTGGCGTAGCTCTTGCGCAGCTTGGCGAGCTTGGGCGGGATGACCGCGAGGCAGTAGGGATTGCGTTGTCCTTCGCCCTCCCAATAATCCTGGTGATAGGTCTCGGCCGGCCACCAGTCCGACAGCGGCTCGATCGTGGTGACGATCGGCGCCGGCCAGTCGGCGGCGGCGCGGGACATGGCCGCGCGCGCCTCGGCTTCCTGCTCGGGCGAATGAGGGAAGATGGCGGAACGGTATTGAGTCCCGACGTCGTTACCCTGGCGGTTGAGCTGGGTCGGATCGTGGGTGTGGAAGAAGACGTCGAGCAGGTCGCCATAGGTCAGGAGCTCGGGGTCGAAGGTGATCCGGATCGCTTCCGCATGGCCGGTGTCGCCGCCGCAAACCTCCTTGTAGGACGGATTGGAGGTCCGCCCGCCGATATAACCGCTCTCGACGGCGGACACGCCGATCAGGTCCTTGAACACCGCTTCCGTGCACCAGAAGCACCCGCCCGCGAGCGTCGCCTGTTCCATCGCCATGTCTCGATCTCCTTCAGCGACCAGATAGGATGCGCGACGATGGGAGCAATAGCGGCGGCGGCTGAGCGCGTCTTGCGCCGTTGTTTCACCCAAGCCACCAAAGCACCAAACACGCTTCGGCGGTCAACGAGGCCGAGTCAGCACGGCCGATGTCGATTGAGCGACGTGGTCGTTCTTTTCGCGCTTAGTCGATCGCCAAAGCTCCGAGCCAACGCCGCGCCGGCCTCTTTGGTGCTTTGGTGCTTTGGTGCTTTGAGTGAAACAGGCCTCGGGAGCCGCACTGCCGCCCGAGGAAATCCCTCTTAGTCCCGGGGCGAGTCGGGAAGCTTTTGCTTTATCTCGAGCATCTCCGCCCACGGATCCGCCTTCTGCGCCCGGACCAGCTCCGGGACGGTGGTCAGGAGGTAGTCGCAGGGGTCGAGTCCCGGCTTCACCTCGTCCCAGGCGAGCGGCATCGCGACGGGGGCGCCGGCACGGGAGCGGGTGGAGTAGGGAGCGACGGCGGTCGAGGTAGGGTCGTTGCGCAGATAGTCGATGAAGATCCGGCCGACCCGCTCCGCCTTCGAGATCTTGGTGAGGTAGCGCTCCGGCGAATCGGCGGCCATTCGAGCGGAGACGCCCTTGGCGAAGCTCTTGACGTCGCTCCAGGCGGCCGTCGCCTCCACGGGCACGACGACGTGGAGGCCCTTGCCGCCGGTCGTCTTCACGAAGCTGACGAGGCCCAGCGCCTTGAGCCGCTCTCGAACCTCCTTCGCCGCGGCGATCACGTCCTCGAAGGAAAGGCCCTCGTCGGGATCGAGGTCGAAGACGATCCGGTCCGCCTTGTCGGGGCGGTCGACGGTGACTCCCCAGGGGTGCATCTCCAGCACCCCCATCTGCACCATCGCGATCAGGCCGGCCACGTCACGGATGAACAGATAGGGCTCGTCGAAGCCCGGAATCGTCACCTCGCCGAGCGCCTCCGGAACCCCGGATCCGGCATGGCGCTGGTAGAAGCATTTCTTCCCTTGGCCGGTCGGGCAGCGAACCATCGTGACGGGGCGGAAGGCGACGTGCGGGAGAATCCGGTCCGCCACGGCGACGTAGTAATCGGCAAGGGCGCTTTTGGTGATGCCCTGCTCCGGGTAGAGCACCTTGTCCGGATTGGAGAGCCGGACTCCCTCGACGATCCGCTCCGGGGTCATTCGCCCCGCTCCAGCGTCCCGGCAAGCTCGGCGGGCCGCGCCTCCGGCTGGAGCTGGTCCATCCGGCACTGCTCCGGCGCCTTGTCCGGGCGCCAGCGCAGGAACCGCGTGCCGTGGCGGAAGCGGTTGCCGGTGACATGGTCGTAGCGGACCTCGGCGACCAGCTCCGGCCGAAGCGGCTCCCAGTCGCCGGTTCGCTCGGTCGACCAGCGCGACGGGCCGCCGGGCGCGTCGCCGGTAAAGCCGGGCGGCGCGATCAGCGCCTCCAGCCGCTTGGTGAGCGCCGCCCGCTCGCTCGCCGGAATGGCCGAGGTGAAGCCGACATGGTCGAGCTTCCCCTCGTCGTTGTAGAGGCCGAGCAGAAGCGAGCCCACCTCGCGGCTGCCGCTGGCGTAGCGGAAGCCGCCGACGACGCAGTCCGCGCTCTTGAGCTGCTTGACCTTCAGCATCGCCCGCTCGCCCGCCTGGTAGGAATCGTCGAGCCGCTTGGCGACCACGCCGTCCAGGGCGCCGCCGGCATGGTCTAGCCAACCCTGCGCGACGGACCGCTCCGTCGTCGCGGGAGAGAGGAGGAGGCCGTCGCTCTCCTCGCCGCCATAGACCGTCTCCAAGGCCTGACGGCGAAGCTCGAGCGGGGCGGCGAGGTAGCTGGTCTCCTTGTGGAACAGCAGGTCGAACAGCATCAGCTGCGCCGGAGTCTCGGCCGCCAGCCGCTTCACCCGGCTTTCCGCCGGATGGAGCCGAAGCTGGAGCGAATCGAAGGAGAGGATTCCGCCGACCGGGATGATGAGCTCTCCGTCGAGGACGAAGCGGTCGGCGCGAAGCGAGAGGATCATGTCGACCACTTCGGGGAAATAGCGGGCGAGCGCCTTTCCGGACTTGGACTGAAGCCACACCTCGCCGCCGTCGCGATAGACGAGGCAGCGAAATCCGTCCCACTTGGGCTCGAACTGCCAGCCCTCGTCGTCAGGAAGCGTATCGACCAGCTTCGCCTCCATCGGCGGAAGGCCGGGCTTCACCTCGAGACGCTCGAATCCCTGCATGATGCGGTCATTACGCATCCGTCCCGCGTCCGGTTCCGGCACGTTATGCGGCGAATGGATTCCTCCATGCGGCGGAATCCGTTTCAAGTCGTTGAGAGTGCGAACCGTTTTCGGCACAACCGGGGACCGGGAGAGGCTTGTGACGCTTACACGACGAACATTGCTGACGGCCGCGGCCGCGGCGGGCGCGACCGCCCTCGCACCTGCGCGGGCTTTCGCCGCCGCGCTGCCGGCCCAGCCGTTCATCAATCCCCAACTCAAGGCGCGCGCGCTCGCCTCGCTTGAAGCCCATCGCGCCTCGCTCCGTCAGACCGACGTCATCGGGATCGCCGACTTCAGCAAGGCCTCGCGCGAGCCGCGCTTCTACATCGTCGACCTGCGCTCGGGCTTCGTTACCGAGCATCTCGTCGCCCATGGCCGCGGCTCCGATCCGGCGCATAGCGGCTGGCTCGAGATGTTCTCCAACGATCTCGGCTCCGAGGCGACTTCGGAAGGCGCCTACCTGACCGGAGACGCCTATACCGGCAAATATGGCTATTCGCTGCGCCTTAGCGGTCTGGACGTGTCGAACAGCAACGCCCTGGCGCGCCAGATCGTCGTCCACAGCGCCTGGTATGCCGAGCCTCGGATGGTCGAGGCGTTCGGCAAGCTCGGCCGCTCCGAAGGCTGCTTCGCCCTCCCCGGCATAAGCCACGCCGAGGCGATGACCCGCCTCGGCTCCGGCCGCTTCCTCTACGCCGAGAAGCTCTAGGGACCGGGAGACGCCGGCCAGCCCTTTCCCCCGCCCGCGGGAGAAAGTTGGAATGAGGGTCTTCTTCTCTTCACCCGAAGCGTGGCCGACGGCGCCGTGCGGGATCGCGAACGCGAAGTAGACCCTCACCCTGCCCTCTCCCGCGGGCGGGAGAGGGGAGCAAAAGCGTCGTTCACTACCTTACCATTAACCCTTCGAGTCGTGCGGGACTCGCGACGAACGGCGGGAACCGGGCCAGGGTAAGTGCCTCAATTCATTCAAAAGTAACCCTTTCGTGCCTATATGAATGGTCCACGGCGGAGGGGTAATCCACTTGGAACTGTCGCGCAGGCAAATGCTTGGCGCCGGCCTATGCGCCGGCTTCGTCGCCACCACGGCCCAGTCCTCGACCTTGCTCGAGCGGGTCGTCGCCAAGGCCGCCCCGGCTCCTTTGCCGGCGCGGCCGCGAGTCGTGGTCGATCCGGCGGTCGACGCCGACCTGCTGGTCCGCGCCCGCGCCTCGTTCGACCGCCACCGCCTTGCCCTGAGGCACACCGACGTGATCGGAATCGCCGATTTCAGCCGTCCTTCGCGCGAAGCCCGGTTCTTCCTGCTCGACACCCACACCGGGCAAGTCTCGAAGCATCTCGTCGCCCACGGCCGCGGCTCGGATCCGGATCATAGCGGCTTCCTCGAGCGCTTCTCCAACGTCATGGGATCGGAGGCGAGCTCCGCCGGCGGCTACCTGACCGGGGACTATTATCCCGGCAAATACGGCCGGTCGCTGCGCCTGTCGGGGCTCGACTACAGCAACAGCAACGCCGAGGCCCGGGCGATCGTCGTCCACAGCGCCTGGTATGCCGAGCCCGAGCAGGCCGCTCTGCACGGCAAGCTGGGCCGGTCCGAGGGCTGCTTCGCCCTGTCCTATGACAGCCTCCAGCAGGTCCTCCAGCGCCTCGGCCCCGGCCGCTTCCTCTACGCCGATAAGCTCGCCTGACGCGGATCGGCACATGGCGCTCGGGCCGTCCGGTTGGAACGGGAACCATGGCCGTCACGCCGGACCTCATTCGGAATCCACCTTCTTCCTACCGTCCGCAAAGAAGGTAGACCTCGGATCAAGTCCGGAGCGACGTATCGGAACGAAGGCCAAGCCTAGCGATAGTTGAAGCTGATGCTGATCCGCTCTCCGCGGCCGCGGCCGGGCACCACTTCGTGGCGAAGCCAGCTCTCCCACAGGAAGATCGTGCCCGGTTCCGGCTCGGCATAGACGAAGCTGCGCAGATCGTCGGCGGCGTCGGAGCGGCGCGGCGGCGCGGCCATCATCAGCGGCAGGCGCGGATCCTCGAGCTTCAGTGCCCCCGATCCGGGCGGGACGGCGACGTAGACCGTGCCCGAGACGATGCTGTGCGGATGGATGTGCCCGCTATGCGCGCCTCCGCCCTTCAGCAGATTGACCCATAGGCTATCGAGGCGGAGCCGGCGGCCGGCCAGGTCGAACGCCGCCCCCTCGGCGAAGGCGGCGACGTGGCGGTTGAGGCGGCGGGCGAGCTCGGCGAAGCGCGGGTCGCGGACCGGCAGGTCGTTGAGCGAGGCATAGGAGGTGTAGCCGCGATAGCCGTGCTCGCGCGACCAGCGCCGGCCTGCATGGTCCTCCCGTGCAAGGGCGCGGCACGCGCCGTCGAGCTCCTCGACGAAGCCGTCGTCGGCGAGCCGGTCCTCGTAGAATCGGGTGGCGAAGAGCGAGCGGACCGGCATCGCCACGGGCTAGCGCCTTTGCGCTCCCGGCGCGAGCCCGTCAGCGGCGCCGGCCGCTGAGCCGCGCGTAGCGGCGGCAGGCGGCGCGGTACGCATCCTCCTCGGCGGCGCCCGGCCCGTCGCCGGCGCCGCCCTTCGCGTCGGGGTTCTCCCCCTCTGGAGTTCCGATGGTCACGCAAGGCCCCTGAAGTTACTTCGATAAACGCTGCATTTTATTTCATATACAACGATAATGGATGAATCTATAACGTATTTGGCCGATCAGGGATCCTTGTGCTGGACCGAGTTGAAGAAGCTGTCGATTCGGGGCGTCGGCGGGGGCGGCGCCGGCTTGGCGCGCGGCGCCGGCACCGGGCTCGCCGTAGTCGAGGGCGGCGGCGGCGGCTCGGCGGCGAGGATGGCCGGGTCGAGCGGCGGGGGAATCGCGCCAGCGCCGGCTTCGGCCGGGCTCGGGATGGGCGCGTTCGCCGCCTTTTCCAGCCTCGGCCGAAGCTTCGCCAGTTCCTCGGGCGTCGCGCACCACCTGATCCACGCGTCGGCCAGGAAGTCGTCGGGATCCTCCCAGGCGATCTGCGGGCGGCTTCCGACCACCGCGATGGCGTCGGGGTTGACCACGAAGGGCATGAAGGGAGCGCCCGCCTTGAGGGCCACCTCGCCGCAGGCGGAGCCGCCGGCCCCCGCCCTGACGTTGCGATACTGCGCCGCCTTCGGATCCTTGAGCGCCGCGGGCATCGCGCGCTCGATCAGCGCCTGCGCCTTGGCCGAATCGTCGGGCAGCGCCGAATCGGCCAAATTGGCGGGCAAAAGGCTGCCGCCGTCGGGGCCCGTCGGCTCGTCGACCGGCGCCTTCTTCCCGCAGGATGACAGAATGAGGAGAATCAATAGCCATTTGCGCATCGCGCGACTTTGACGGGCGCGAGACGATGTGAAAAGGTCCCGCCGCTTTTCCGCCGGAAGGAATCCGAATGACGCGTGCCGTTCTCGCCCTCTTGTCGCTGGTCCCGTTGGCGGGCTGCGCGGGCTATGCCGCCGATTACTGGAAGCCCAAGGCGAATCTGATCGCCGCCCAGCTGCCGCGCTTCGCCATCGCGGGAGACGAGGCCAAGTGCGTCGAAAAGCGGCTGACCCAGGACCTTAGCGTCTGGCAGATGCGCCAGCTCTCCGACCTCGCCGCGCGCCTCACGCCGGGAGGGACCAACCCCGCCGCGCTGGGCCCGCGGGAATTGATCTACGTCGCCGGGCTGGCCGAGGACCCGCGGGTCAAGCCGCTGGTCCAGACCGCTCTGGGCGCCTGCCATGCCGTGGCTCCGACGGCGGCGGCGCCCCTGCCCGCCCTGATGCCGGGAAGGACCGGAAGCCCGGCGCCGTCCGGAGCCGAGCCGCTCTGGGTCAATCTCGGCGCCGCTCAGACCGGGCAGGGCATTTCGGTCGACGCGGCCAGCGTCACCCGCGGCCCCTCCTGGCGCCAGGCCTGGTTCCGGCTGCTCAACGGCGGCGGCGCGGCGGACGTCGGCTACCAGCTTCGGATCGACTGCTCGGCCAAGACGATCATGGCGCTTAGCGGCCGCAAATATGCCGCCGACGGAAGCCTGGCCGAGCAGAAGGATTACGACAAGCCGGAAGGGCCGATGGCGGTCGAGCCCGGCACCGTGATCGAGGTCGCCTATCACGCGCTGTGCGACTAAGGCGGGGGCACCAGGAAGGTGGAGCCCGGATCACGTCCGGGGCGACTCGCCTCTTTTAGACGACTTCCGCGCCTAGCCCGTGACCCCCGGGAACAGGACGTAGCCCTGCTTGGCGATCCGATCGACGCAGTCGCGATATTCCTCCCAGCAGCGGTCGCCCGGGTGGAGCAGGCCGTAAGCCGGCTCGGTCCCGGCCTTCGCCGGGATGAGCGTCAGCGGCGTGGCGGCCGGGATCAGCTGCGCGCCCTGGCCCGAGACGAGGGTGGCGAGCACCCCGTTGAGCGCGCCGCCCGACATCGGCCGGTTGAGGATCGCCACCCGGAACTGTCCCATCCAGTTTGTCACCAGATAGATCTGCCCCGAAAGATGCGGGAAGGAGACGAAGCCCTTCTGCTGGAAGTCGGCGTCGACCCGGTCCGTCTCGCTGAAGGCGAGGTGGCTCCTCGCCTCGTCCCACTCGATCAGGGTGCGGTAGGAATAAAGCGCCCCGCTTTCCTTGAAGGACGGGCGAAGGGTCAGATACTCGCCCTCCAGCCAGCGGACCGCCGGCCGGGCATAGGCGCCCATCTCCTCCGGCGCGAAGCCGCCCGCCGCCGCGGCGGCCGCGGCCCCGTTGGACAGGGCGCCGCGAAGGTTGGTCTCGAGCGCCTCCTCGATTCGCACCACGGTCGCCAGAGTGAACGGCCGCCGCCCGGAGAGCGCCTTCTCGAGAGTCGAAAGGCTGATTCGCGCGCTGTCGGCGAGCCACTGGCGCGAAAGCCGGCGTCTCGCGAGCTCCTCGCGAACCGTCAACGCGACCGCCCGGCTGCGATCCTCCTGTAGTTCGTCCTGCATCGCGTTCCCCCGCTCCTGCCGTCCCGAAGCTATTGCGCACAAAACCGTACATTCCGTCAACTCTCCGCCGCACATGGACTCGACGAGCCGCCGCTTCGGCGGACATTTGACGCCACTTCCCGTCGACCGTCCGGCCGGCGAGGCGCAAAACGGGACATCGACCGCTGTCACGAAAGGATGTTCGAGATGCTGAGCCTGCGCACCGTCACCGGGATGGGCGGCCTCCTTCTCGTCACCGGAATCCTCTTCGTCACCCAGATCGTCACCGGCACCCCCGGCGTCTTCGCCTGACCGGCCGCGGCGCTGGCTGGAGCTCGGTGTCATGCCGGACTCGCGAAGGCGGCGGCTCTACGTGAGCTGGGCCTTGAGGTGGAGCTGCAGAAGCCGGTGCTAGAGGAGCGACGATGTCGCTCGATGAGCGGCCCGTCGTGAAGCCCGCCCTGAATGCCTCGCCGCAGCCCCATTGGTCCTTTGGCGCTTTGGGTGAGACAACGGCGCTCCCACCGCGACCACGTTTACCGCTGGCTCGAGGCCACCGCCCCCGGCTTGGGCTTCGCGCCGGGCTTGGCCGGAACGGGTTTCGCCGTTGACGGCTTGCCGGCCGCCGCCGCCGTCTTGGTGGGCGGCGCGAGGACCGCCGGCCTGGGGATGGGGAGGTCGTTCAAAGCGGCGAGGGCCGGGGCGTCGCGCTTGTAGAGGTCGGAATAGACGAGGTGGCCCGGAGCGTCGCTGGTCGCCGCGACGGTGAAATAGACGATGTAGACCGGGATCGGCTGGGCGAGGTTCGCCTGCATCGTTTTCTTCGAGGCGACGGTCTCCTGGACCTTGGCATGGTCCCACTCGGTGCCGTCGAGCAGGGTCTCGGCGAAGCCGACGGCTTCCTCGGTGCGGATGCAGCCGTGGCTGTAGGCGCGCGCCTGCTTGTCGAACAGATGCTTGGCGTTGGTGTCGTGAAGGTAGATGGCATAGGGATTGCCCATCACCAGCTTGACCCGGCCGAGCGCGTTGGACGGCCCCGGCGGCTGGCGCCAGCGGACTCCCTTGCCATTGGGAACGGAGACATAGCCCTTGTGCCCGGCGACCTCCGCCGAGAGGCTGGTCGGCACTTCCCACCAGGGATTGAAGATGGCGCCGGTGATGATCGCCGAGAGCTGCGGAGTCGGCGTCTTGAGCGCGCCCGCGACGGCCCGGCGGCGGTTGAGCGTGGTCCCGTTCTCGACGATCGACACGGTGTAGGCGGGGACGTTCACGATGACGTATTTGGAGCCGAGGTCGCGCGGCAGCCAGCGCCAGCGGTCGAGGTTCAGCCGCACCTTGTCCTTCAGCGAATCGTCGGACGAGGAGGCGAGGATCGCCTTCAGTGCGGCATATTGCGGGTGGGTCGGGAGGAGGGAGCGGAGCGTGTCGCTCACCGCCTTGCCGGAAAGGGCGCGGGTGAGCAGCGCCTGCTGCTCGGCGGGACCGAAGGCGTCGTCCTGGACGTGCCAGTCGACCCGGCCGTCGCCGCGGGCATGGCCGAGCGCGAGATCGGAAGCGAGCTTGACGAAGGACGCGGTCGCGGCGCGGTCCAGAGCGTCGTCGTCCCCGCCGGCGATCGCGTCGCGAAGCGCGGCGGCATTATAGTCGGACGGGTCGAGCCCTTCGGCGCCGACCCCGTCGATGAACGCGGCCAGCTCCTTCGCCTCGCTCTTCTTCCAGTCGCCCTGGACGACGATGGGCGCGGGCACCGGAGCGGGAGGCTGGGCCGGCGCGGGCGCCGCGGGGGTCAGCTCCTGCTGGCTCTGCGCCAGCGCCGGAGCGGCCGCCGTGAAAAGCAGGAGGGGAAGCAGGTACCGGGTCGACATGGGCTATCCTAACGCGAGAGGCGGGCCCGGATTACTCGCGCGGGCCCCGTTCACCATCCGCAGGATTACCTCATAAGCGGCCCTTGGCCGGGCGGCAAGCCGCCCGCTAAGCCGATGAGTCGACACGGTAACCGGCCCGGCGCGAAGCCGGGCCGGTTCATCGCCGGAGTTTCAGACGCGGTCGGTCGCGACGTCGCGGTTCATCCAGCCGAAATAGGCCGCGACGAGGGCGAGCACGGCGTGAAGGCCGATATCCGCGCCGTAGAGCGGGATGAGGCCGAAGGTGGAGCGAAGCTGGGGGATGAAGCCCATCACCGTCAGAAGGGCGTAGACGATCGCGACTGCGCGAAAATAGGAGCGGGCGCCGCCCAGCGTGCGGGCGGCGAGGACTCCCCACAGCCCGAACAGCAGGTGGACGATGTTGTGAAGCAGGTTCACCGGAAAGGTGCCGAGCTCGTAGCCGAACATCGACCGCATCGTCACTTCATTGTCCATCGGGTTGCCGCCGTGATTCATGTCGGTGAGGCCGGGAACGAAGCCGGCGGCGCCGACCAGCAGAAACACGATTCCGAAGATCATCGCGAAGGTACGGGTGTTCATCAAGCCTCTCCCAATTCGTTATGGTTCTTTACGCACGACCCGGGGCCGGAGCTTAAAGCAATAACGCCTCCGTAACCAGTTTGTTCGGGCGGGCGCGGCTCGCGGTCTGTCCGTGGCTTGGGTCAAGGAATCGTCATGCCGGACTTGACCCGGCATCCACCTTCTTCTGCGACATGAAAGGTGAACCCCGGATCAAGTCCGGAGTGACAACCCTGATTGCACGGACGCATTCCAGACGCTCAAGGGCCGATCCGCTCTTTCACCGCGGCCGCGAAGCGCGCGCCCGCCGCGTGGGCGTAGCCGAGGTAGAGATCGGGCTCGATCAGCTCGAGCTCGATCAGTTCGGGCGCTCCGCCGAGGCCGCGGACGAGGTCGATCCGGGCGTAGAGCAGATCCTCCCCGGCGGCGGCGAGGATGCGCTCCGCCGCGTCGATCTCGTCGGCGGCGGGCGCGTGCGGCGCGATGATCCCGTCGAATTCGGGCTGGACCCGGAAGTCTCCGGGCTGCGGCCGCTTCGAGATGGCGTGGCTGTAGCGCCCGCCGAAATAGAGAAGCGACACTTCGCCGCTGGTCTCGATCGCCGGAAGATAGGGCTGGATCATCGCCGGCCCCTCCGGCCCCCCGTCGAGAGACTCCCCCGGGGACCAGCGGATCGTCTGCCACGCCGTCGACGAAATTCGCGGCTTGGCGACGAGCCGTTCGCTGCCGAACGCCGCCACGGCATCCGCCAGCGCCGCTTCCGTCACCCGGTCGGCATAGGAAGTCGGCACGACCGGAGCGCCGCGCCCGGCGAGAACGCCGAGATAGGCCTTGTCGGCGTTCCAGCGCAGCACCGGCGCGCCATTCTCAAGCCGCACCCCCTCCCCCTCCCAGCGGCCGACCGCCTCCGCCCATTGTTCCGGCGCGAACGGATAGCCCCAGACGAGCAGCGGAAGGACGAGGTCGAAATCGGCGAGGTCCTCCGCCTCCGTCCAGGCCCTGCCCTCGACGACCAGCCCCGCCTCGCGAAGCGGCGCCGCGTTGCGCTCGAGCACGTCGCGCCAGCGGGTTCGGTAGCCGGCGCTCGCCGGGTCCGGAGTGAGGATGGCGACCCGTCCGCTCATGGCATCGCGAAGTTGATGCCCTGGGCGAGCGGCAGGTCGCGGCTGTAGTTGATCGTGTTGGTCGCCCTTCGCATGTAGCTTCGCCAGGCGTCGGAGCCGCTCTCGCGGCCTCCGCCCGTCTCCTTCTCGCCGCCGAACGCGCCGCCGATCTCGGCGCCCGAGGGGCCGATATTGACGTTGACGATCCCGCAGTCGGAGCCGGCGGCTGAAAGGAAGTGTTCGGCCTCGCGAAGGTCGTTGGTGAAGATCGACGAGGAGAGGCCCTGGGGCGCGGCATTGTGCGCCTCGATCGCCTCCTCCAGCGTCGAGTAGCGCAGCACGTAGAGGATAGGCGCGAAGGTCTCGGTGAGGGTGATTTCGCTCTGGCCGGGCATTTCGACGATGGCGGGGCTGACATAATAGGCCCCCTCCCCGCTCGCCAGCCGCTCGCCGCCCCGGACGTCGCCGCCCTGCTCGCGCGCCTTCGCCAAGGCGGCCTGCATGGCCTCGAACGCCGCCCCGTCGATCAGCGGGCCGACCAGCGTACCGTCCTCGAGCGGATTGCCGACCGGCACCGTCGCCCAGATCTGCTTCAGGCGCGGGACGAGCCGGTCGTAGACGTCGTCATGGACGAACAGGCGGCGAAGGGTCGTGCAGCGCTGGCCGGCGGTCCCGACCGCCGCGAAGGCGATGGCGCGCTCGGCCAGCGAGAGGTCCGCCGTGGGGGCGACGACCATGGCGTTATTGCCGCCGAGCTCCAGAAGCACTCTTCCAAAGCGTGCCGCCACGCGCGGTGCGACGGTCCGGCCCATCCGCGTCGATCCCGTCGCGGAGACGAGCGCCACGCGCGGATCGTCGACCAGCGCCGCGCCGGTCTCGAGCCCGCCCTGGACCACCTGGCTAAGGTTCGCCGGAGCCTCGCCGAAGCGCTCCGCCGCGCGCTCGAACAGCGCCTGGACGGCCGCGGCGGTAAGCGGGGTCTTTTCCGAAGGCTTCCAAACCACCGGGTCGCCGCAGACGAAGGCGAGGCAGGCGTTCCATGCCCAGACCGCGACCGGAAAGTTGAAGGCGGAGATCACCCCGACCACGCCGAGGGGATGCCAGGTCTCCATCATCCGGTGGCCCGGCCGCTCCGTCGCGATGGTCAGCCCGTAGAGCTGGCGCGAAAGTCCGACGGCGAAGTCGCAGATGTCGATCATCTCCTGGACCTCGCCGAGGCCCTCCTGGAAGATCTTGCCGGCCTCGAGGCTGACCAGGCGGGCGAGCGCCGCCTTCTCCTCGCGAAGGACCTCGCCGAACAGCCGGACGAGCTCGCCGCGGCGCGGCGGCGGGACGCTTCGCCAGGCGAGGAACGCCTCGCCGGCGCGCCCGACGGTCGCGGACACCTCGCCGACCGAAGCGGAGCGGACCGAGCCGATCACGCGGCCGTCGATCGGCGAGCGGGATTCGAGGTCCCCCTTGTCCACGGGGAGACCGAGATGGGCGAGTAGGCGGGCGGCTTCAGCCGAAGAGTCGAAGGACGGCAAATGGAGGCTCCGTGTCGGTGGCCGCCCTAACAGCCTCGCTCGCCGCCTGTCGAGCTACGCACCGTCGGCCCAGCGAAGGATGGGGCCCCAGGGGGTGAAGAACACCGAGCTTTTCACCCCCTGGGGTCCCAGCCTGCGCTGGGACGACGGGTGAGCGTCCCTTAGCCCTGATAAAAAGCCTCGCGCCGGTCCCGGTAGAGCCTCCATATCTCCCCCAGCCGCGCTTCGTAATTCGCCAGCGCCCCTTCGCGATGCTCGGCAAGGAGCGCGCGCGCCAGCATGTGGCCGCCGGCCATCGCGCCGAGCAGGCCTTGCGAGGAGAGCGGATCGAACGCCATCGCGGAATCTCCGCAGGTCGCCCAGCCCTCGCCCCGGCACGGCTCGAGGCGAGAGCCTCCGGCCGGGCTTCCGAGCGGCGCCGGGAAAGGACCGGCGGCCGCGACGAGCGGTCCGAGGAAGCGGGTCGAGCCAAGCCGGGCTACCCACGCTTCCGGAGCCCGTGCCCGAGCGGCGATGGAAGCCTCGACATGGAGGGCCGCGTAGGTTCGGACCTCGGACAGGCGCACCGCGTACCACCACCCGTCGCCGTCGCGCTCGACGAACGGCCGATCCAGCCGGAGCGGAGCCTCGCCCTCCGCCACCGCCCACAAGGCGACGAGGTCGTGATCGATCCGGGTCCGGGCGCCGAGCCGCCGCGCGAGAGCGGCGGAGCGACCGGTGGAGTCGACCAGGAAATCCGCTTCCACCCCCTCCCCCAGCCGCCACGTCCCGCCGTCGCGCTCCGCCCGAGCGGCGCCCGGGATGAACCGCACCCCGGCCGCCGACGCGGCGGCCGCGAGCGCTCCGTCGAAGGCGGGCCGGTCGATCAGCCAGGCGGGGCCGTCCGGCGAGCGCAGATAGTCGGTCTCGATCGAGTCCCCGTCCCAGGCCGAGGCGATTCCGGTCAGCCGGCGGTGCGGGCCGCCGGGCGCCGGCGCCGGCAGTCCGAGGCTGGCGAGCAGCCGCACCCCCGCTCCCGGAAGGCTCTCGCCCGGCCTCGGGTGGCGAGCGCCCGGCCCGGCCGCGAGCGCCACCCGGGCGCCGCCACGGGCAAGCAGGATCGCCGCGACCAGCCCGGCCGGCCCGCCGCCGGCGATTCCGACGTCGAACCGCACCGGCGCGAGGATCAGCGGCGGTTTCGGAAGCGCACGATCTCGAACGAGCGGCGATGCTCCTCGCTTCGCCAGCCGGCTTCGGCGAGCCGCCCCGTCGCGGGCGTCTCGTCGCCCTCCTCGACCTTCTTCTCGGCCGTGGCCATGAGCTTGGCCTTGGGTTTCTTCGGCCGCGCGTGGGAGACGTAGAGGATTGGCGGGATGTCCGGATCGTTCGCCGGCCCCGGCCTCCTCTCGACGATCCCGAGCCGATCGAAATTCTCGATCATGCTCGTCGCCACCTCGGGATAATCGAGGGGGCCGAGGACCGAGAATTCCCAGTCCACGCGGCGGTGGAAGGCGGCGAGCCGCTCGGCGCGCGGCCGCTTCTCGTCCATCGCGATCGCATAATCGGCCTCGTCGAGCACCTGGTTCGGGACCCGCGTCGGCCAGAAGGTCGAGAGATAGGGATCGTAATTGGGGTCGTAGCCGGATCGGCAGGTGGCGGTATCGCCCTGCCAGGGGAGCGCCATGTAGCGGGTGATCGTGCCCGGTCCCTGGCCGGTGAGCGGGCCGTCGAGGCCGAGCGCGATCTGCTGGTTGAGCTTGGCGCCGTAGAAGCGCTCCTTCTGCCCGGCCGGGCGGGCGCGGATCCGGAAGGGCGCCGAATAGAGCGTCGCGTGGCGCATCGGCCAGGTCATCTCGCAGCCGGGGTGGAAGGCGTCGGCGATGCAATAGCTCATCGCCGCCCGGTCGAGCATCTCGGGCCGCTCGGCGAGCGGAAGCAGATCGATGTCGGCGGGGATCGCCTTCACGGCGCCGCGGTCGTCGACGAACTTGCCGCGAACCCATTGCCGCATCAGCGCCGCCTGGAAATCGGGGAGCGCGAGGTTGTTGCGCGGCGAATCCTCCGCGAAGCTTCCGAACGCGTCGCCATATTCCCACGGCCAGAGGCCCGGCGCGAAGGCGTTGAGGCTGTCGAGCCGGAAGCTGTTGTAGATGTTGCGGCGAAGCTCCAGCCACGGATCGTGATCGGCATCGGCGGGAACGGCGGCGAGGCGGTCGATCAAGGCGGGATCGGTGAAGTCGAGCGGGCCGCCGGCGCCGAACAGGCCGGCGAAGCCCTTGTTCACCCATTGCAGTTCGGTCATCCGCTTGAGGACCGGAAGGATGTCGCGGCTGAACAGCACCGGGTCCGGCATCGGCAGCTGGCCGGCGGCGGTGAACAGGCCGCGCTGAAGGTCGTACATGGAGCGCCAGGCGATCAGGTCCGGCGCGTAATTGGGCGGCGCCACGATCACCCAGGCCGGCTCGGCCTCGAGCTCCACGCCGTCGACCCGGACGCGCGCCGAAACCGGCCCGTCCGACGTATCGTCGTACCAGCCGTCGGCATTGTTGTAGCTGTCCATGTCGGAAGGGTCGTAGATCGGGCTTCCGTCGGGCGACCCCGACTCGCCCTGCCCGCCGAGGAAGATGAGGCGTCCTTCGGAGTCGGTGAGGATCTCGCCGAGATCGACCGACTTGCCCATGAACTTGCCGGTATCGAGCCGCCACTTCTTGTCGCCCCGCTTCGAGCGGCCGGAGATGGTTCGGGGCCCCGGATCGATCGCCAGGGTGTCGCGGTCGGCCGCCGCGACCTTCCTGTTGCGAAGGATGGTCTGGAGGCCGGCGGCGTCCGGAATGTCGAGCGCGGCGATGAAGCGGTACCATTCGCCCTTCCGGTTGGCGACATGGACGGTCCATTCCACCTCGTCGCCCGAGCCGGGCAGGATCTCGCGGACCACCTGGCCGGCCGCGTTATAGCCGTAGACCCGGAAGCGCGCCGCTTCCCGCTTCAGGGCGCCCTTTTTATCGCGGTAGAAGCCGACGTCGCGCTCGCGCGGAGTGACCGTCTCCGGCCCGATATAATATTCCTCGGGGCTGTTGCCGATCCGGGCGACCCCGATTCCGGGATGGATCGCGGCGCGCACGATCTTCGTGCCGGCCGCCGCCGCCTGCTTCGCCTTTGCCATGACATGCCCCCCTCTGCCTCGAGGCGAGACTACATCATGCCGGGGTCCGCTCAAGCGCCGAAGCCACCGGATCGGAGGGTGCCCTATCCGGCGAACTGCCGTCGCGCCGTCGCAAGCCGCTCGATTCCCGCCTCAAGGGTCTCGCGCCGCTTGGCGAAGCAGAGGCGGATGACGTTAGCCGCGGGGTCCTCGGCGTAGAAGCTCGACAGCGGGATCGCGGCCACGCCGGCCTCGCATACCGCCGCGAGGCAGAACGCCTCGTCGTCCACTGAAATTCCGGAGGCGGCGAGGTCGACGCACAGGAAGTAGGTTCCCTCGGCCGTGAGCACCTTGAAGCCCGACTGCTCCAGCCCGCCGGCGAGGAAATCCCGCGCCTCGGCGAAACGCCCGCGCATCTCCCGGTAATAAGCATCGCCCAGTCCAAGCCCCCAGGCCACCGCCGACTGAAGGTTGGGCGGAGTCGCGAAGGCGAGATATTGATGGGCCATCCGGATCGGCCCGCCAAGCGCCGGCGGGGCGACGATCCAGCCGACCTTCCAGCCGGTCAGAGAGAAGATCTTGCCCGCCGAGCCGACCTTCACCGTCCGCTCCGCCATTCCGGGGAATGCCGACAGCGGGAGGTGGGCGCCGCCGTCGAACACGACATGCTCCCACACCTCGTCGGACAGCGCCACGACGTCGCGCGCAACGCAGGCTTCGGCGAGGAACCCCAGCTCCTCCCGAGTGAACACCCGCGCCGAGGGGTTGTGCGGATTGTTGAAGACGACCAGCCGGGTGCGCGGCGTGAACGCCTCGGCCAGCGCCTCCCGGGTGATCCGCCAGTCGGGAGGCGCCAGCCGGACGAAGCGCGGCACGCCTCCGGCCCTGAGCACCAGCGGCAGATAGGCGTCGTAAAGCGGCTGAAAGAGCAGCACCTCGTCGCCCGGCGAGACCAAGGCGAGGATGGCGGCGGCGATCGCCTCGGTCGCTCCGGAGGTGACCGTCACCTCTTCGGGGTCCACCTCCAGCCCCTGATGGCCTCGATAGTGATCCGCCACCGCGCGCCTGAGCTCGGGCAGGCCCGGCATCGGCGCATATTGGTTCGACCCCGACAGCGCCTCCGCCGCCTTTTCGACCACCGCCTCGGGCCAGCCGAAATCGGGAAAGCCCTGGCCGAGGTTGATCGCCTCATGCTCCGCCGCGAGCGCCGACATGCGGGTGAAGACCGACACGGGCAGGTTGGCGTAAAGCGGGTTCACAGCCGCTCCAGAAGCGCCATGGCGGCGGCCGGCGCCCGCTCCTTCGCGCCGGCGATCATGAACATGTAGACGTCGCGCGGGCCTGGAGCGGCCGTCTCGGCAACGGTCGGAAGCCCCTCCGGCGTCTCGCCGCGCGACCAGGCGCGGGCGATCTCGGCCCAGCGATCGAGCTCCGCCGGAGCATAGCCCGCCGGCTCCTCCGCCCGGCAGCGCTGAAGGCGCGCGTAGGCGATTGGGCCGGAGAGGTCGGCGAAGCAGGGATGGTCGTCGGAATCCGCGAAGACGATTCCGACTCCGGCCTCCCGCGCCATCGCGACGAAGGCAGGGTCCCGGAAGCTTTCGTGGCGCGGCTCGACGACGTGGGAGACCGGAATCCCCGCCGCCTTCCGCGGCAGGAGGGCGAGGAAAGCTCGGAAATCGTCGGCCTCGAACTTCTTGGTCGTCATGAATTGCCAGAGGATCGGGCCGAGCTTGTCGCCGAGCTCGGCGAGGCCCTGCGCGAAGAAGCGCTCGACCGCCTCCCCCGCCCCGGCGAGCAGCTTGCGGTTCGAGCAGAAGCGCGAGCCCTTGAGCGCGAAACGGAAGCCGTCCGGCGTCGAATCGCGCCACCTGGCGAACAGCTCCGGCTTCTGGAGCTTGTAATAAGTGGCGTTGATCTCGATCGCGGTGACGCGGCGCGAGGCGTGTTCGAGCTGCTTCGCCTTCGCGAGGCCCGGCGGGTAGAAGCACGCACGCCACGGGTCGAAGTCCCAGCCGCCGATTCCGGCCCGGATCGCCCCCGCGGACCCGGAGGCGGTCACCTAATAGGCCTTGGCGATCAGAACGGAGGCCGTCGCCGCAGCTCCGGTCGCGATGCACCGGGCGCCTTCCGCCGTTCCGGGCACGAGGATTCGCACGGTCAGGCGGCTCGCCGCCAGCCGATCGAGGAACGTCTGGAGCGCCGCGCCTTCGGGCGCGCTCCAGCCGACCTGCAGCCACTGCGTCGGCCGGTCGGCCACGAAGGCGTCGAGCTCGTCCAGGCCGCCGTCGAAGCGGACGATATTGTCCTGAGTGAAGGCACGCGCCGACTCGAGCAGGGCCGACTGGACGGAATCGCATTCGGCGACGCACCGTTCCGCCGCCTCGTCGCGGGAGAAGCTGTTGCGCGCCAGGCGGCCGTCCTCGTCGCGAAGCCGGTCGCGGCGGTAGCAGGTCACCTGGCCGCCGGCGGCCTCGCGCGGGCCGACCTCCAGGATGAGCGGAACGCCCTTTCGGATCCAGTTCCAGCGCTTGTTGACCGGCTTGTCGTTGCCGCGGTCGACGAAGACTCGAAGCGGCTCGTTCCTCCACCCCTTGGAGCGGAGCTCGCGGGCGAGTCCGTCGGCATAGTCGTGGACGACCGCCTTCTCCTCGTCGGAGCGGACCAGCGGGACGATGACGATCTGGTGGGGCGCGGCGGCGGGCGGAAGCTTCAGCCCGTCGTCGTCGCCATGCGCCATGATCAGCGCTCCGATCAGCCGGGTCGAGGCGCCCCAGCTGGTCGTGTGGGCGAGCTGCCAGGCGCCGGTCTCGTTCTGGAACTTGATGTTCTGGGCGGTGGAGAAGTTCGTTCCGAGATAGTGCGACGTACCGGCCTGGAGCGCCTTGCCGTCGCGCATCATCGCCTCGATCGCCAGGGTCTCGACCGCGCCCGGGAAGCGCTCGTGCGCCGGCTTGGCGCCGGTCAGGACGTGGAGCGCGAGGACGTCGGTCGCGATCTCGCGATAGACTTCGAGCATCCGCTCGGTCTCGGCCATCGCCTCCTCGGCATTGGAATGGGCGGTATGGCCTTCCTGCCAGAGGAATTCGGAGGTGCGCAGGAACATCCGGGTGCGCATCTCCCAGCGCATCACGTTGGCCCATTGGTTGAGCAGGAGCGGCAGGTCGCGATAGCTCTTGATCCACTTGCTCATCGCCGACCCGATGATCGTCTCCGACGTCGGCCGGATGATCAAAGGCTCCTCGAGTTGCGACGCCGGATCGGGCTGCAGCCGGCCGTCGATCGGCTTCACCCGGTGATGGGTGACGACCGCCATCTCCTTGGCGAACCCCTCGACATGCTCGGCCTCGGACTGGAAGTGGCTCAAGGGGATGAGCAGTGGGAAGTAATAATCCTCGTGGCCGGTCTCGCGGATCCGGGCTCCGAGCGTCTGCCGGATCCGGTCCCAGATGCCCATTCCCCACGGCTTGATGATCATGCAGCCGCGCACCCCCGAATCCTCGGCGAGGTCGGCGCCCCTGACGGCGGCCTGGTACCAGGCGGAGAAATCGTCCTGCTGGCGGACGCGCAATGCGAAATCGGACACTGAAGGCCTTCCTAAGTCTGTCGCCCCGCCACTGCCAGCGCCGTCGCTCCACGGCAAGCGGAGGCTTGCTCCGCGTCAGACGCTCCGGTTGGCGAGGATCGCGTCGAGCAGACCCGGGAAGCGACGGTCGAACTCGGCCCGTCGAAGCGTGTTGATCATCTCGCGCCCGGCCTGCGTCGTCTCGATCAGCCCCGCCGAGCGAAGCAGCTTGAGGTGGTTGGAAAGCGTGCTCTTGGGGATCGACTCGCACGGCGCCGAGTCGGTGCAGCTCAGCCGCTCGGTCGCGGCAAGGCGCGCCACCATGCCCAGGCGGTTGCGATCGGCCAGCGCGTGGAGCGCCAGGTCGAGCGGAACGTCCTCCAGCCTTGGGTGCGTGAAGCGCGGCATGAGGACGATATAGGGGCTTCCCCGAAATTTAATAGTTCGGGATCGTTGAACTGTCGAAGCGACGCCCCATCTTACGCCCTGCCGACAGCGCACGGGGTCGTGATCGCGGGCTCAATTTCGGAGAAGTCACATGTCACTCAAGGGCAAGAAGGCGCTCGTCACCGGCGGATCGCGCGGCATCGGTTCGGCGATCGCCAAACGGCTCGCGGCCGAGGGCGCGGCCGTCGCGATCACTTATGCCGGCAACAAGGCGGCCGCGGACGCCACCGTATCGGCGATCGAGAAGGCGGGCGGCACCGCCTTTGCCTTCCAGGCCGACGCGGCCGACGCCGAATCGCAGCGCTCGGGCGTCGAGCGGGCCGCCGCCGCTTTGGGCGCAATCGACATTCTGGTCCACAATGCCGGAGTGGCCGAATTCTCCACCGTGGCCGAGGATAAGGACGAGACCTTCGACCGGCAGTTCGACGTCAACGTGAAGGGCCTCCACGTCGGCACCCGAGCGGCCCTGCCGCACCTCGGCGATGGCGGCCGGATCATCCTCATCGGCAGCATTTCGGGCGAGCTCGCCTTCCCCGCGACCTCGGTCTACAGCGCGACCAAGGCCGCGGTAGCATCGCTGGCGCGCGGCTGGGCGAAGGACCTCGCCCCGCGCAACATCCTGGTCAACACCGTTCAGCCGGGACCGATCGACACCGACATGAACCCCGCCGACGGCGATCTGGCCAAGCAGATGATCGGCTTCGTTCCGCTCGGCCGCTACGGCAAGGTCGAGGAGATTGCGGGCGCGGTCGCGTTCCTCGCCGGACCGGATGCAAGCTACATCACCGGCGCCACGCTCAACATCGACGGCGGAATGACGGCGTGACGCAAGGCATCGGCGCCGCTCGAAGGCTGTCCGCGATGCGGCGACGGCCTTCGGCGCGCCGACGCCCCGGCCGGTCCGGGGCCGCGTGAACCCTTTTCTGGACCCTGACTAGCCCTCCCGCTGAACCCGCTGCCGGACCGTAATTGGGCCGGTCGGGCCATGGCGCTTCACGGTCCCGGCCGTGAAGCTGGCGCCCGTCTGCAGGGGATCGTGGTGAAGGTACGCGCGCTGATCGGGCCGATGTCGAGCGCCGCCGGACGGCAGGGCATCGCGCGCCTGCTCGCCGCTCCGCCGCGCCGCTACCGAAGCGCTATCGCCGCCGAGCAGTCCGAGACCTGGGAGGATGTGCTCGATCGGCTCGCCGCCGAGCCGTTCGACGTGCTGGTCGCCGAGTTCGGCGCCGGAAGCCCGGCGATCGACCGGCTGTTCCAGCTCCAGTCCAAGCTCTCGGTGATCGAGGTCGACCTCGCCGGCGGGACCACCAACGTCCACGTCTTCGACGTCGGCAGCGAGACCCTGGTGAGACTGGCCGAATGGCTGTCCCGGGAGGCGGGACTGGCCGGCGCCAACGACACCATCGCCCAGGTCACCCACGCTCCGCCGCGCCTTTCGGCCCCGGCCAACGAGCCGAACGACCCTCCGCCTCCTCCTCCGCCTCCGCCTCCGCCTCCGCCTCCTCCTCCTCCGCCTCCTCCGTCGCCCGAGCCCGCCCCGCCGCGTTCGAAAACGCGCCTGGTCGCGACCCGTCCCGATCCTTATTCCGACCCGGGCGAGCAGCTGGACGATCTTGCCCGCTGGCTGACCTTGAGGCTCAATCTCGCTTTGGCGCGCGCGGAGAGCGAGGCGGCCGGGCAGGACGTCTCGAACTGGACGATGAGCGCGGCCCGGGCGCGGACCCTGCTCGGGCACGGCCTCGCGGCTCTTCCGCTCCCCGATCTGGCGGCGAAGTTCGGCGAGGCGAATTCGGCGCTGGAGGGGCGCGGAATCGTCACTCCGGACCTGCCCCTGACCCGCCTTTGCGCGGCGTTCGAGCTTGACGAGGTGGAGCGCCGGATGCTCTATTTCGCGCTCGCGCCGGAGCTGGACGGCCGCTTCGCGCAGGTCTTCGGCTTTCTCGCCGACGACCTCGCCCAGCGCCGCCCCAACGTCTCGGTCCTCGCCGAGCTCGTCGAGGGCTCGGGCGCGCCATGGCGGATCGGACGGCGGCTCTCCGGCGGCCGCCCGTTCGCCCGCTTCGGCCTGGTCGCTTCGCTTCGCTCCGACCTGCCGGGCGCCCCCGACACGCAGGTGCCGCTCGCCTTGCCGGCGGACGTGACCGACTTCCTGCTGGGGGGCGGGGCCGTTCGGCCGGGCCAATGCAGACGCTTCGACCCGTCCGACCCCGTCAAGCTCGGCCTCGATCGCCAAGCCGTGCCGGTCGTCGCCGCGGCCCGCTCCGCCGGACGGACCTCGAGCCCGCCGCCCGTCGTCCGCCTCGCCGGAGCCGAGGGGGAGGAGATCTGGCTCGCCGAGCAGCTCGCCGGAGTAGGCCTCCCGGTGCTCGTCGGGACCCTCGCCGCGCAGCCGGTCGATACGGCGCCGGCGGAGGTGGAGGACAAGCTTCGGATGTTCGCTCGGCAGGCGCGCCTCGCCGGAGCGGTGCTGATCGTCGCCGGGCTCGATTCGCTCCCCGAGACTCAACGCCGGCCGCTCTGCGCCTGGACCGCCCGGACCTTCGCCGGCCACCTCAAGCTGCTCGTCCTGCAGGGGCGCCACGTCGACCCGGCATGGCTTTCCGAGGCGCCCGGCGGAGTCCTCGAGATCGCGCGCGACGTCGCCTCGCGCGAGGAACGCGCGGCGATTTGGTCGCGCGCCGCCGCCGCCCGCGCGATCGCCCTTCCGGCCGAAGCGGCGCGGGAGCTCGCGGCGACCTTCGCCTTCACCCGCGGTCAGGCCGAGGCGGCGCTTGCGCTGGCGCTCGGCGCCGGCGGAACCGACCATTCCCAAGTCTCCGGGGAGGCGCTTCGCCATGCCGCTCGGATCGTCTCGAAAGCTTCGGCGCCGCCCGCGGTCCGAAGGGTCGAGACCGGCCTCGGCTGGCACGACATCGTGCTTCCTCCGCCGATCGAGGCGGAGCTTCGACGGATTCCGGCCCATGTCCGCCACGCGCAGACCGTGTGGGAGCAATGGGGCTTCGGAGAGCGCGTGCCCTACGGCCAGGGGATCGCCGCCCTCTTCGCCGGGCCGAGCGGCACCGGAAAGACGATGGCCGCCCAGATCCTCGCCCGCGAGCTGGGCTCGGCGCTGTTCCAGGTCGATCTCGCCAAGACCGTGTCGAAATATATCGGAGAGACCGAAAAGGCGCTCGACGCGATCTTCGACTCGGCGGAGGCGGCCAGCGCGGTGCTGCTGTTCGACGAGGCCGACGCCCTGTTCGGCAAGAGATCGGAAGTAAAGGACGCGCACGACCGCTACGCCAACCTGGAGGTCGCCTACCTGCTCCAGAGGATCGAGGCCTATCGCGGGCTCGCGGTGCTGACGACCAACTTCAAGGAGAATCTCGATTCCGCCTTCCTTCGGAGGCTCCGGTTCATCGTCGACTTCCCGATGCCCGACGCCGAGCAGCGCCACGCCATCTGGACCCGGATGTTTCCCGAGGAGGCGCCGGTCGCCAAGGACGTCGACGTTTCGCTGCTCGCCCGCCAGCTTCCGCTGTCCGGCGGAAATATCGAGCAGAGCGTCGTCAACGCCGCCTTCAAGGCGGCGGAGGAGGGCGGGCCGATCCGGATGCGCCACCTCGCCGCGGCGACCAGGGCGGAGCTTGCCAAGATCGGAATGGAAAGCGCCGGGCGAAGCCTGACCCGGCTGCTGACCGGCGCCGATATCGCCGGGGCGGAATCGTGACCGCCGCCGCCTTCTTCGATACGACCATGGCGCTCGCCCGGCGGGTTCGCGACGCCTCCGGGCTCGACGTCCATATCGGCCCGCCGCTGCGCCGGGAGATGGGGGCGGCCCGGGTCGCCCTGACGCTCGTCCACATCGAGCCGAACGCGGAGCTCCGCAATACCCCGGTCCACCGCGCTCCGCCGCCCTCGGCGCCGATCACCGCGCCCGCCCCGGTCGTGGCGGCGATCCCGTTCGACCTTCACTTCCTCATCACCTGCCACCGTCCGCCGACTCCGGGCGGAGTCGCGCCCCCCGAGCCGGGGGAGCTGGCCAGCCTCGGCCAGGTCATCGGCGCGCTCCACGCCCAGCCGGTCCTCGGGGGGTCGAGCCTTCCGGGGCAGAATGTGCGGCTCTCTCCCGCCGGCTCGAGCCTTGAGGATATGCACCGGATCTGGAGCCTGTTCCCGGAAGAGCCGTACCGGACCTCGATCGTCTATCTCGCCACGCCCGTCTTCCTCGAAGCCGATGCCGCCGCGTCCTACCCGCCGGTCCAGTCGCGCGAGATGGCCGGCGGCCTCACTCTGGGCGGCGAGCCATGAGCATCGCGCCGAGGATCGCCTTCGACGAGTCGCCGCGGATCGACCGGGTCACGCTCGCGATAGGCCCGGTCGACGGGGTGAGCGGACTGCTGATCCGGAGAGGGGCGACCGCGCTCGTCGCCGGTCTCGCCGACCGGCCGATCGTCAACGCCTCGGGCCTGCTCGTCTTCCTCAACCTCCCGGACCGCCCGCAATATGAGGTGGAGGTGGACGCCCGCCGGGCCGGCTTTCCGTTTATCGAGCGTGTGATCTTCACTTTGCCTCCGCCGGCAAGCAAGGATCCCTGCGCCCGCCGCCGCGACGTGGTTCTTTCGCCGGGACCCGATTACCCCTTCCCGCCCGGAACCACGCTGATCCGCGGAGTCGTGGCCCGAGGCGGGGCGCCCGTCGCGGGAGCCTCGATAGCGGCGACTCCGGCGGGCGGAAGCGCCGCCTTCCACGCGCGAACCGTCGCGAACGGCGCCTTCGCCTTGCCGCTTCGGCTGCCTCCGCTCGGAAGCCACGAAGCGGAGTCCGACGTCGCCGTGACGATCCTCGTCGCGGAGGGCGCGGACTCGCGCAGCCTGGTTCGGCCGGTGGAAAACGGTCGGAGCCACAGTTTTCTCGAACCGATCGACCTGGGCGGGGGCAACGACCCCGGCTTTTTCGCCACCTGAGAAGGAGCAAGGGAATGGCGCAAGACGATTCCAAGGAACCCCCGGCGCCCCAGGGCGAGCCGGGTGGGTCCGCGCCGCCGGCGGGGCCGGACACGCACCACATGGCCGCCCCGGCCTCGCCCGAAATGCCCCATTCGGAGCCGAGGCCGAAGCCGGGCGAAGCGGGAGAGGGCACGAGCGGCGCCTCCGCCTCCGCCTCCGCCTCCGCCACCGCGCCGGACCAAGGTTCGGGCGGCGCCGCCGCGACCGGCCCGGACGGCGGCCCGAGCGAAAGCGAGCTCCGCGACGAGATCGAGCGGGCGAAGCGGACGATCCAGCTCGCCACCGAGCGGTTGGCTAAGCTCGACGCCGAGCACAAGGCGCAGCAGGCGGCCGCCAAGATGATCTCCGATTATGCCGCCGACCGCCCCGCGCTCCTCGCCCGCGAGGAGGATCTGCGCAAATATCGCGCCGCGGAGGCCAGCTTCCTCGCCCAGTTCCTCGACCAAGAGACGATCCAGCGGATCAAGCAGGTCGAGGACAAAGCGCTTAAGGAGATCAACGACCTGACCGCCAAGGTCGCCGCCGCCGACGTCGGCGGAGCCTCGAAGCGGGATGTCGAAACGGCGAAGGCCGAAGCCGCGGCCGCCAAGCGCGCGGCGGAGGCGCTCAAGCGCCCGGCCGCCGCGATCCGCGACCGGCTCGCGGCCGCCGACGCCCTCCGCTCGGAAGCGAAGAAGGCGAGCGACGCCGGCCAGTACGCCCTCGCTTACTGGCTGATCATGGACGGCGGCCCGATCGACCGGAAGCTGAAGGAGGATCCCTCCATCCTTCCACCGGGCGACCTCAAGGCCGCCGCCGACAAAGCGGCCGCCGACCAGATCGAGGCCGAGCTCAAGGCGACTCGCCTGCAGGAGGAGGCCAAGCAGGCCGAGGCGTCGCTCCAGGCGGATCGCGCCGCGCTCGCGAAGCTCGCCGCCGGCCTGGAGCCGAGAGTTCGGGCCGAGCTCGCCGAACTCAATCCGAAACCCGCTGAAGCCGCCTAGGAGGGAAGACCATGCCCGAATATCTTGCGCCCGGGGTCTACGTCGAGGAAATCGAACGCGGCCCGAAACCGATCGAAGGCGTGGCGACCAGCACCGCCGCCTTCCTCGGCGAGACCGAGCGCGGCCCGACCAAGCCGCGCCTCGTCACCAGCTACGGCGAATATCTGCGCCTGTTCGGCGACGTCTTCGGCGCCGGCCACTATCTTCCCTATGCCGTCAAAGCCTTTTTCGACAATGGCGGGCGGCGGGTCTACATCGCCCGGGTCAGCGGCGACATAGCCGGCGGCGGCGACGGAATCGCGAGCCGCGACATGGGCGAGTTCCACGTCCGCTCGGTGGGGCCCGGCGCCGCCTACAAGAGGGTCTGGGCGGCGATCGAGCCCAGCACCACCCAGGACAAGGACAAGAAGCCGATCGGCTTCCGGCTCCGCCTCGCTTACTGGGACCGCGATCCGCCGGAAGGGGCGAGCCTGTTCGACCCGTTCGACAAGGCGAACGACAAGCGCTTCCCACGCCCGACGATGATCGAGGACTTCAACGACGTCTCGCTCGATGCGGCCTCCCCCTCTTATTGGGACAAGCGGATCAACAACGGCAATTCGTCGCTGGTCACCATCAAGGTGGACGACGGCGCCAAGCCGGATTCGCTTCCGACCGACCCAGGCCTGCTCGACGGCGGAGCGGATGGCGGCCCGCCCGACGACACCCATTTCGCGGGCAAGGAGGGGGACCCGAGCGCCAGCACCGGACTCGCCGCGCTCGCCCTCGATCCCTATCGCGACGTCGCCATCGTGGCCGCGCCCGGCCAATCCGATCCCAAGGTCGCCAAGGCGGTGATCACCCATTGCGAGCGGAACCGCTTTCGCTTCGCGGTGATCGACTCGCCTCCGAACCAGGGCGTGTCGGACCAGCTCGATCCGCGCTCGGATATCGGGGACACGAAATACGCCGCTTATTACTATCCCTGGATCGTGGTCAGCGATCCCCGCACCGGCGCGCGGATTTCCACTCCGCCGAGCGGCGCGGTCTGCGGCATCTACGCGCTTACCGACAATACGCGCGGAGTCTGGAAGGCGCCCGCCAACGAGACGGTCGCGGGCGCGCTCGACCTCGAATATGACGTGACCCAGGGTGCGCAGGAGGTCTTGAACCCGAGGGGGGTCAATTGCATCCGCCGGTTTCCCGGCCGCGGCATCCGGGTCTGGGGCGCGCGGACGCTGTCGAGCGATCCGCTGTGGAAGTACGTCAACGTCCGGCGGCTGTTCATCTTCCTCGAGGCGTCGATCTACTATGCGACGCAGTGGGTGGTCTTCGAGCCGAACGACCCCCGGCTGTGGGCGCGGGTCAAGCAGACCATCACCCTGTTCCTTCGCACCCAGTGGCGGGAGGGCGCGCTGTTCGGCGAGAAGGAGGAGGAAGCCTTCTCCGTCGCCGTCGGCCGCGAGACGATGACCGAGGACGATATCCTGAACGGCCGGCTGATCGTCGAGATCGGGATCGCTCCGGTGCGCCCGGCGGAGTTCGTCGTCTTCCGGATCTACCAGAGGACCTCGGAAGCCAAGGAATAGCGCCCGTAACAAGGAGACACAGCCATGCCCGCAACCGATCCGCTGCGCAATTTCCGGTACCGGCTCGAGATAGATGGAATCGTCCAGGCCGGCTTTTCGGAAGTCGCCATCGGCGACGCGAGCAACGACCCCATCGAATATCGCGAGGGGAACGAGCTCACCACCGTCCGAAAGCTCAAGGGCCTCAACAAATACGGCAACATCACCCTGAAATGGGGGCTGACCGACTCGATCGAGCTGTCGAACTGGCACCGCATGGTGGTCGACGACGCCACTCCGCTCGCCGCCGCCCGACGGACCGTCGTCATCCGAATCCAGGACGAATCCGGAGCCGACAAGGCGGCCTACGAGATCACCCGGGCGTGGCCGACCAAATACAATCCGACCGACCTCAACGGCAAAGGCAATGAGGTGGCGATCGAGTCCCTCGAGCTCGCCAACGAGGGCATCCGCCGGATCCAGTGAAGGAGAGGAATGAACCATGGCGTTCCAGACCGAAGTCGAATTCACTCTGCCCAAGGGCTATCTCGACGGCGACGGGGTCCTCCACCGCGAGGGCGTGATGCGGCTCGCCACCGCCGCCGACGAGATATTGCCGCTCAAGGACGCGCGGGTTCAGCAGAACCCGGCCTATCTGACGATCATCGTCCTGGCCCGGGTCGTCACCCGCCTCGGCGCCCTCCCCGACGTCAACACCAAGGTGATCGAGGGCCTGTTCGCCTCCGACCTCTCCTACCTCCAGGCGCTCTACGAGAGCCTCAACGGCGAAGCCGGCGACGAAGCCGCCGCCGCCCCTTCCGGCCTCTCCGCGCGGGAGTTCGGAGTCATGGGGGAAGCATGAAGGCCTATCCCCTCGCCCAGCTCTACGAGGAGATGGCCTTCATCGCCTTCCACTTCCATTGGCCCAGCACGGAGCTGATGGCGCTCGAACATGGCGAGCGCCGGCGCTGGTGCCGCGAAATCTCGAGCATCAACCGGCGGCTCGACGGCCGGCCCGACGATCCGTTCGATCTGGGGTGAGCCAGGCATGCTCGGAACCGATCCCTATGGCGCCTTCCGCTTCCTGGTCGAGATCCAGGGGCTCGAGGTCGGCGGCTTCCAGTCCGTCTCGGGCCTGGAGCGCGAGACCAAGATCGAGCCCTATCGCGAAGGCGGGGTCAACGACCACGAACGCCAGCATGCCGGGCTCACCACCTACCCGCCGCTCCGGCTCAAGCGCGGCCTCGCCGACCCCTTGCTCTGGGCCTGGCACCAGGCCGTGATCCTCGGACGCATCCAGCGGATGATGATGTCGGTGGTCCTGCTCGGCAAGGGGCGGAGCGAGGCCTGGCGCTGGATCTTCATCGACGCCTATCCGACGAAGTGGACGGTCGCCGATCTCGACGCGACGCAGAGCGCGATCGCCACCGAGACGGTCGAGTTCGTCCATCACGGCCTGGTCGGCCTGTGAGGGCGCCGATCGCCCGGCGGTCGGTGACCGGAGCGCGGACCGCCGCCGGCCTCGATCCGGGCGCGCGCCCGCGCCCTGTTCCGCTCCGGCGCCCGCTGGCGCTGCTCTACCGCCGCTCCTCCGAGCCCCCTCCGGCTCCGGCGGCGGTCCGTTCGGCCGACGGCCGGGCGGTCCCGCTCGCCCCGCGGCTCCAGGTCGCGATTCACCTGTGGCTGACCCTCGCCGAGCACCATCACGCTTCCCCGCCCACCGCCGCCGTCGGGGACCGCGCCGACGCGCCGAAGCGAGCGGCGGCGGTTCGGCCCTCGATCCTGGTCTCTCGGCGGCCGGTCGAGGCAGGCCGAGGAGCGCCACCGCAAGCGCGCCTTCGCCAGAAGGGCCCGAGCGCTTCGGCGGCGCCCGCCGCTCCGCCGGCCGCTTGGGCGGGTCAAGGCGACGTCCGGACTGGAGACAGCCGCGCTTTCGCCTCCAGCGCGTTCTCGACCTTTCCAGCGGGCCGAACCGGCGCGCGCGAGGCCGCGGCGGACCTGCCCTCGCCCGCCCGTCCGACTCCCGCCGCCCGTCTCCGGCAACGGCAACGGCCGATCCGGGGAAGCGCCGGCGATCCGCCGCGCCGTGTCGCAAGTCCGCAAATAGGCGCCAAGGCGCCGCCCGCCGGTCGGCCCGAAAGCCGCGCGGACTTGGCCTCGGTCCTCGCGCCGGCCGAAGCGGAGCGTCGGCTCGGAGGATCGGCTCCGCGGGCGCTCGGGGCCGCGGCCGCGGCCGCGGCGGCCGCTCGGCCGGTCCAGCCCCGCCCGGCGCCGGCGCCCGGCCGCGCCGCCGCCTCGCTCACCTCCGTACGGGCGGCCCGCGCCGCTCCGCCGCCGCTTTACCTTTCAAGTCCCGAGGCTCGGCCGAAGGCGGCCGCGAGCGCCTTCGCCTCGGCCTGGGCGCCGCCCCCGCTCGACTATCGCGCTAAGGCTCCGGCGTCGCCGGCGCCTCCCCGCTCTGAGACGCGGGCGGCGCCGGCCGCCATGTCGTCCCCGGCCGCTCCGGAGCTCGATCTCGAAGCGGTCAGCCGCGACGTCGTCCGGCGGATCGAGAAGCGTCTGCGCATCGAGCGCGAACGCCGCGGCCGGTCCTAGGGAGGCGCCGGTGCGGGAATTCGCCAGAGCCAAGGTGTGCATCATGAGCGGGCCGGACTCGCCCGCCGAGGTCGAGGTGCTGTTCAATCCGACGGAATACAGCCTCGATATCCAGAACAATTACAGGGACTCCAAGGCCGGCGGCCTGGAGCAGCCGGTCACCCAGTTCGTCAACGGCCTGTCCCGGTCGCTGTCCATGGAGCTCTATTTCGACACCTATACGGACGGCGGCGGAAGCGACGTCGGAGTCAAGACCAGAGAGTTCGCGAAGCTGCTGGGAGTCGCCACGCACGAGCCGCCCCGTGTCGAGTTCCGCTGGGGCGAGTTCGCCTTCTACGGCGTGGTCGAGAAGATGGCGCAGCGCTTCACCATGTTCCGTTCGGACGGCGTGCCCGTGCGGGCCAAGATCAACGTCACCTTCAAGAGCGTGAAGCCGCTCCCGGAACAGCTGAAGGACCCGCCGCGCAATTCCTCGGACAAGACCAAGCGGCGCACCCTGACCGCCGACGGCTCGATCTGGCTCATCGCCGCCAAGGAATATGGCGATCCGCGCTACTGGCGGCAGATCGCCCGCCGAAACCGGATCGCGGACCCTTCCGCCATCCGTCCCGGGACGCCGCTCGTGGTGCCGCCGCTCGATTCGAAGCGGACGGGAGGCAAGCCGTGAAGCTCGCCGCCCTCGACCGTCCCTACGAGGATTTCTTCGTGCCCACCGCGGTGGTCACCGTCGGCGGCAAGGACGTTCTTCGCGACCTCCTGCTCGCCGTCATCGCCGTCGAGGTGGAGCTGGGGATCCGAAGCCCGGGCCGTTTCTCCTTCACGGTGGGAAGCGTCTTCGACTGGGAAGTGTCCGAATTCGTCGCCGGCGAGAATGAACGCCGGATCGACCTTCTCGACCTGTTCGCCTTTGGGGCCGCGGCGAAGATCTCGCTCGGCTACGGCGAGCCGTCGAAGCTCGAGCCGATGTTCGAGGGCGTCGTCACCGAAGTCGCCGCGAGCTTCACCGATTCGGCCACTCCGACGCTGACGATCAGCGGCTACGACAAGCTCTACCCGCTTCGCCTCAACCGCGCCTCGCGTCACTGGGACAAGGCCAAGGTGTCCGACGCCGTCGCCGCGGTCGCCGCCGCCAACGGGCTCACCGCCGACGTTCGCGATACAAGAAGGATCGAGGCCGGAATCGACCAGACCCGCGAATCCGATCTCGCCTTCATCGAGAGGATGGCCGATCTCACCGGCTCGATCTTCTACATGCGCTCGGGCAAATTCTATTTCGGCCCTAGAACCAGCCGCTCGCCGGCCCTCGAAGTGCCTTGGGGACAGGGCCTCGAGAGCTTCTCGCCCTCGGCCAATCTCGCCGGACAGACGTCGGCGGTCGAGGTCCACGCCTGGTCGGCCGTCGCCGGCGCGGCGGTGGTCGGCAAGGCCCGGCGCGGCGACGAGACCGGACGCGACGGAAGGCGCAAGAGCGGCGGCGAGTGGCTCGCGGCGGCCTTCGGCGGCGATTCCACCCTCCGGGTGAGCGCCCCCGTCCGCGACCAGGCGGAAGCGGATTCGCGCGCCCTCGCGATCCTCGAGGCCCGGGCCCACCAATTCGTCACCGGCGAGGGAGAGTGCGTCGGCATACCGGCTATCCTCCCGGACACCCGGATCACCCTCTCCGGCCTCGGCCGCGTCTTCAGCAAATCCTATTATGTCGGCGAGGCCACGCACCGGCTCGACGAAGGCGGCTACCGGACCCGCTTCGCGGTTCAGGAGCCGACCCTGTGAGCCTGATCGACATCGCCGCCTTCGAGGCGCTGGAGAGCGGCGGCGACGGCCGGATCTTCGGAGTCGCCCGCGGCCTCGTCACCGACAATCAGGATCCGGACGGGCTCGGCCGGGTTCGGGTGCAGCTTGGCTGGCAGGCACAGGGAAGCGCCTATTGGGCGAGAACCGCCTCGCCGATGGCGGGCTCCGGCTACGGCGCCTGGTTCCTTCCCGAAGTGGGCGACGAGGTTCTGGTCGGCGCCGAGCAGGGCGATCCGGCCTTGCTCTACGTCATCGGCATGTTGTGGAACGGCAAGGCCAAGCCGCCGGCGTCGAACGACGACGGCAAGAACGACCTTCGCCTGATCCAGTCCCGGTCCGGCCACCGGCTGCTTTTCGACGACACCGAAGGCGCCGCGATCCTCGAGCTCAAGCTCGCCGACGGCAAGCGGGTGACTCTCGACAAGGACGGCGTGGCGATCGGCGACGCGGCGGGAAACACGATCGTCATCAAGAGCGGCTCTTCGGAGATCGCGGTCACCTCGACGGCCAAGCTCACGCTCAAGGCGGCGCAGGTCGCGATCGAGGCGGACGGCACGCTCGAGATCAAGTCCGGCGGCACCCTGACGCTCAAGGGCGCCTTGGTCCAGATCAACTAGGGAGGGTTTGCGTGGGACAGCCGGCGGCGAGGGTAGGCGATCAGACGAGCCACGGGTCTCCGCTCGGCCCCGGGCCCGGGGCTCCGACCGTCCTCATCGGCGGGATGCCGGCCTGGCGCGCCGGTTCCGACACGCATGTCTGCCCGCTCTTCGACGGCCCGAAGCCGCATGTCGGGGGAACCGTCGCCGTCGGCAGCGCGACCGTCCTCATCGGCGGACTTCCGGCCGCGCGCCAGGGCGATTCGATCGTCGAAGCCGGCGCTCCGAACGCCATCGCCATGGGCCTTGCGACGGTGCTGATCGGATGAGCGGGCTCGAACCCCCGGGCAAGGAATTCCTCGGCCGCGGCTGGGCCTTTCCCTTCCGGGTCGAGCCGGCGAGCGGACGGATCGCGACCACGTCGGAGGAGGAGGACATCCGCCGGTCGATCCTGATCATCCTCAAGACCGCCAAGGGCGAACGCGTGATGAGGCCGGAATTCGGCTGCGGGATCCACGATCTCGTCTTCGCGGCGATCGACACCGCCACGCTGGCCCAGGTGAAGCGGGACGTCGCCGGCGCGCTTCGCGACTTCGAGGCGCGGATCGCCGTGACCGCGGTCCAGGCGCGCTCCGGAAACCTCGTCAACGGCGAGCTGATCATCGAGATCGATTATCGGGTGCGCCAGACCAACCAGCCGGGCAATCTGGTATTCCCCTTCTATTTCCGGGAGGGGCAGTGACCGCCGCGCCCTCCACCGACCCGCGCCGTGCGAAGGCGCTGGGCGAGGCTCTGGCGCGGATGGCGCCGTGGCTGGCGCCGGACTGGGCCGGTCCGGGCACGGCCGGCGATTTCGGCGCCGCGCTCTACGAGATCGCCGCCCGCCTCGCCGAGCAGAGCACGCGAAGGCTCGACCAGACTCCGCTTCGCGACAAGCTCGCCTTCCTCGACACGCTCGACATCGCCGCTCCGGCGCCGCGGTCGGCGAGCGTGCCGATCGTGTTCAGGCTGGCCGAGAAGCGCACCGAGCCCGTCTACGCCCCGCCGCGCGTCCAGATCGCCGCGCCCGGCGATCCCCAGCCGGTGATATTCGAGACGGTGGAAGCGATCGCGATCAGCCCGGCGCGGCCGCTGCTGCTTCTCGCCGCCGATCCCGCCGCCGACCATATCGAGATCGCCCCTTCGGAAGTGACCGCCGCGCCCACGGCTTCGCCTCCGCCGATCGCCTATCGGCTGGTCAGCGCCGCCGAGCCGGGCGCGACCATGCTCCAGCTCGCCCAGTCGGTGGGGCTGGCCCCCGGGGATCTGGTGAAGATCGCCGGCAAGACCTACCGCCTCGCCAAGCTCGTCGGCGAGATCGCGTCGCTTCTCGACCCGCTTGAGGAGTCGGCGCCCGCCGGAGCGCCGGTTGAAAAGGTCACCCGGCTCGACTCCTTCGCTCTTCGCAACCTTACCCGGCATCTCGCTTATGTCGGGCACAAGTCGCTGCTCAAGCTCGACGGTCGGGCCGCCATCTCGCTCCGCCTCGACCCGCCGGGCTTGGCGCGCCGCCTCACCGGGCTCGACATCGCCTACGAGATCTGGGGCAAGTCGAGCGCCTCCGACGCCCCGGGGTGGCAGCCCCTGCTCCCGCTCGGCGGAAGCGACGGCGAGCTTCGCCTGGTCAAGGACCGCGAAGGCGCGGTCGAGGAGGTCGAGGTGGAGGGGCGCAAGAGCCGATGGATCCGGCTTCGCCTGCTCTCGCCGATCTCCGACTTCGACCCGCCCCGGACCCGGGCCCTTTCAGTGTCGATGAAGGTCAATTCGCTCGCTCCACCCGCCGGCCAGAAGGGCAGCGGCTCGATCGTCAGCGCCTTTTACAACGGGCTTCCCCTTCCGCTGACCACCGCCTTCCTTCCCTTCGGCCCAGAGCCGCAGCGCTTCGACACCTTCGCCGTCGCCGCGCCGGAACCGCTCAGCAAGAAGGGCGCGTCCGTGAAGCTGACCGTCGGCCTTAGCGATTCGAGCCTCGGAGCGCTCGCGGCGACGAGGGACGCGCCCGAGCGAGTCTACGGTATCGGCCGCAACGGGCGACTTCAGTCGATCCGCTTCGACGATTCCGGAGTCGCGCGCTGGCGCCAGCTCGAACGGTCCGCCGGCGGCGGCGGAGGCGGCGGAGCATCGCCGCGCCTCGATCCCGCCGGCGGGCTGTACGCCTTCCAGGGCAGCGCGGTGCCGGCCAGGACCGACATCGTCGTCGCCCGCGACGCAGCGAAGGCGCTGTGGATCGCGACCCTCGTCGCGGACGGGGACAATGTGCCGGTCGCGACCTGGGCGAAGCTCGCTCCGCCCGACGGCGCGGCCGCCGACAGCTTCTGCCTGGTCTCGACCGCCCTTCAAGCCTCCCCCTCCCCCGTCGCGGCGCGGCTGATCGCCGCCGGGCCGGACGGCCTGCAGGGGCAGGCGATCGACTCGGCGGGCGCGGCTCTCGGTTGGCAGCCGCTTCGGCCTTCTCCCGGGGCCGCTCCGAAGGCGCCCCTGCGTATCGCGCCGGTGACGGGCGGAGACGACAGGATCGTCGCAGTCGACCCGGATGGGGCGCTGTGGAGCGCCGGGCTGACCGGCACGTCGGTGCGGTGGATCCGGCTGGCGCCGGAGGCAAGCGTCGATCCCGACGTGCAGCCGGCGGCGGTGCTGGTCGACGGCGAAACCTGCGTCGCCGCCGCCGGCGCGGCGGATTCGCCCGGCCCGGTCGTCTTCGCCGGCGAGAGCGGCCGGATCGCCCTGCCGGGCGGAACGGGCGCTCCGGCGAAGCCGATCTCGATCGGCATGCTCCGGCCGCAGAAAGGCTCCGGCTTCCCGCTCGTCACCGCTCTCCTGCCGGACGGAATCCTGCTGTGGTGGGACGAGGACCAGGCGACGGTCGCGGCGCTGCCTGGCGGCGGCGCCGCCTCGCAATCCTCACTGCTGCTTTCGCCGCCGGGCGGTTCCGGCGGCCCGCGGCTGGTGCTCGGCACTCCCGACGAAGGGCTGCGCCACGCGTCGATCGACGCGGGAGAGCGGATCGTGCCCTTCGCCGCGTCCGACGCCCTCCGCCTGAGCTCGCCCGTCCCGCCCGTCCGCTGGTGGGTCGACGGCGAAGCCTCGGCCCGCGAGATCAAGGGCGCCCCGCTAAGGTTCGGGAACGATTTCCTGCTTCCGGTTCCGCCCGGGACCTGGCCGACGGACCGGGACTATGCCCCGCTTGCGCCGGGCGCCACCGGCTTTGGCCTCTCCGATCCGCCGCCCGCGCTACGCCCGCGGGTCCGCCTCGATCCAGGCGACACGACGACCCGCACGGACGACTTTCTCGAGATCGACAGGCAGCTCTTCCGGGTGACGGCGAGGAAAAACGGGATCGTCACGCTCGACCGGCAACCGCCCCCGGGCGAAAATGCCTATGCCGCCTATCGCGCCGGGCCCGATGAGCGGATCGCGAACGCCGATCGGGGAACGCTCCTCAACCTCGCGGCGGCGCTGCCCGAGGATAGCCCCCGCCTGGGCTTCTTTCCGCCCGCCAATCCCGCTCGCCAGGGCTTCACCCTCGCCGCGGTCCAGCCGCCGGACGGGAATTGGGTGAAGCTGAAATCCGGCTGGAAGACCGCCCCGACCGACCTCCAGCTGCGCTACGTCGTCGCGGCTTCGATCGGGTCCTGGTCCAAGGTCCCCGCCCGGTCCGGTGAGAATCCGGAGCTGGCCTGGGAATATTTCGACGGCCGGGGCTGGCGTCGGCTCGACGGGGCCTATCAGGACGGAAGCTTCCACGACGGGACCGCCAATCTCGCCGCCAGCGGCACGATAAGCTTCAAGGTGCCCGACGATCTCGCTCCGACCGAGATCGCCGGGAAGCAGGATTATTGGATCCGGGCGCGCCTCGTCGGCGGCGATTACGGGCAGGCGAGCTACAAGGTCGACACGGTGGGCACGGAGCAGTCGATCCGGGTCGACCGGTCCGGGCTCAACCCTCCGGAGATCGTGACCATCGAGGCGAGCTACGATCTCGATTCCTACGCCGCGCCGGAAGCGGTGCTGACCGTCAACAACCTCGCCGCCGTCGACCAGACCCAGGCGGCCGCCGCCGCCGGAGCGGAGTTCGACCTGTTCGAGGGGGTGGCGGCCCATTCCGGCGATCCGGCGGGCCTCGGCCGGGCGCTCTACCTCGGACTCACCCGAGCGCCCGGGGTCGAGGCTCTGAGCCTCTTCGTCGACGCCCGGGACGTCGGCGCGGCGCCCGTCCGGCTCCGGGCGGAGGTTCTCCGCGCCGAGGGCTGGGCGGCGATCCTGTGCGACGACGGAACCGCCGGGCTCGCCCGGCCGGGCCTCATCCGCCTCTTCCTGTCGCCGGAGCCCGCGCAACTGCCCCTGTTCGGCCGCGACGGCTGGTGGCTTCGGCTTCGCGCCCTCGCTCCGTCGGCCGATTGGGCGCCGGTCGTTCGAGGCCTCCACCTGAACGCCGTCGCCGCCGAGCAGGCGAGGTCGCTTCGTCAGGAGATAGTCGGCTCGAGCCTCGGCGAGCCGGACCAGGCCTACAGGCTGGCCGAATCGCCCGTCCTTCCCGACACGCTCGAGCTTCGGGTCCGCGAGTCGCTTTCCGACGAGGAGAAAGCGAGCCTCGCCTCCGCCGATCCCGAGGCGGTCGCCGCCTATGGCGACATCGAGGGCGAATGGATCCGGTGGCGGGCGACCGACAGCTTCGTCGCCCAGGGCGGCGGAGCGCGGGTCTTCCGGCTCGACCCGTCGACCGGCGAGATCCGCTTCGGCGACGGACGCGACGGCAGGATTCCCCCGGCCGGGCGCGATTCGATCCGCGCCGTCGCCTACCAGGCCGGCGGCGGGAGCCGCGGCAACGTCGCCGCCTTCGCCGTCGACCAGCTCAAGACCGCGCTCGAATCGGTCGAGCTCGCCGTCAACCCGGTCGATTCCGGCGGCGGCGCCGATTCGCCGCCCGAGGCCCGGCTCGCCGAGACCGCGCCCGCCCGGCTCCGCCATTCCGGCCGGGCCCTCGCCGCCCCCGACATCGAGGCGCTCGCCACCGGCTCCTCGCCCGACGTCGTCCAGGCGCGCTGCCTGCGCGGCCGAGGCTGCGGGATCGACCTCGTCGTCGCGATCCGCCAGGCGGGAGAGCGCTGCCCCATCCCCTCGCGGGCCCGGCGCGAGGGCATCGCGCGCAACATCGCCGACTGCGCCTGGGGCGCGCTGGCGCCCGGCTCGATCCGGGTGCGCGCGCCCGATTACGTCCCACTCAAGATCGGCGCCGTCGTCCTCGCGCGCGCCGCCGAGGCCGTCGCCCAGGTCGAGCACGACGTCCGCGCCGCGCTCCTCGCCTTCCTCCACTCGACCGACGGCGGCCCGGCCGGCCTCGGCTGGCCGTTCGGACGCCGGCCCTGGCCGAGCGACGTGCAGCGGGTCGCCGCCGCCGTCGCCGGGGTCGACCGGGTCGTCGACGTCTCGATCGCCGCCGCGCAAACGGGGGTCGACCTCGACCGGCTCGGCCCGGCGACCCTCGTCTGCGTCGCGGACTCCGACATCGCGCTGGACGTCCAGCCGCCTCGGAGCGCGCGATGATCCCGGTCCCGGACCTCGACTCCATCGATTTCGACGCCCTGGTCGAGGAAGGCCGAGCGCTCATCCCGCGCTTCGCTCCGGACTGGACCGACCACAATCTCCACGACCCCGGGATCACCCTGCTCGATCTCCTCGCCTGGGTCGTCGACCAGCAGGTCTACCGGATCGGCTTCGTCGGCGATTCCCATATCGAGGCCTTCGCCGCCCTGCTCGGGATCCGCCGGCAATCGGCCCGGGCGGCGTCCGGCCTGCTCTGGCCCGCGCCCGGAGCATCGCCGCGCGACCGGGCGCTTCCCGCCGCGACGCCCGCCCGCCCGGTCCGCCAGCCGGAGCTCACCTTCACGACCGCGGCCGACGTCCGGCTAAGCGGCTCCGCGCTCCAGCCCGTGTCGCAGTCGATCGGCGGAAAGCGCTCGGCGGTGAGGACGGACCGAAGCGGCGCCCTCCATCTCGATCCCGCGGCGCGATCGCTCGATCTGGCCCTCGATCCGCCGCTCCCGCCCCTCGCGGCGGCCGCCTCGACCCTCTCCGTCGGGATCGAGTTCGCCTCGGTGCTTCCCGGCGAGGAGCCGGACCTCGCTCCGCCGATCGCGTTCGACTACCGCACCGGCGACGGCATCTGGCACCGCGCCGCCGCGCGCTGGATCGACGGCGGCGCCCGCCGCTCGGGCGCCGCTCTGCTCGAGATCGACCGAGGCCACGCGGTCGCGGCGATCCGGCTGGGCTTCGAGGGCTTCCCCCTGCGCGCGCTCCCGACCCGCGTGGCGCTCGACGTCCTTCCGCTGGTCCAGGTCGAAACGCTCCCCCCGCTCAAGCTCGGCGACGCGCTCGGCCTGCCCGATCTCGAGCTGCCGCTCGGAGCCCGGGCGCTTCCGGCCCAGGACAAGGCCGACAACCCGCTCCGGATCCGGACCTGGGAGGCGCGCGGGACGGTCGATTGGCGCCGGGTCGACGATCTCGCTCCGGCCGGACCGGACGACAGCGTCTTCCTGCTCGACGAGGCGCGGGGGACGATCCGCTTCGGAAACGGCGTGAACGGCCGGGCGCCGCCGGCGCGGCCCGACCGGCCGGGCCAGGTCGACCGCGACGCGCTCGACGTCACCGCCGGGGCCGGCGGCAATGTCGCGGCCGGGCTCGGCTGGACGGTGGAGGGCCTCCCCGCCGGCGCCGGATGGACCAACCGCGACCCGATGACCGGCGGGTGCGACTCCTGGGACCGCGACGCGCTTCTGACCGAGCTTCGCCTCCGCTCGCGCAAGCGGACGGCCCTGCTCACCGACTCCGAGCTTCGCGAGGCGGCAACGAACCTCGCCGGTTTCGGGATCGAACGCGCCGAGGTGCTTCCACGCTTCCTCCCCACCCTGCCGCGCCGTCCGGTCCCCGGCGCCCGGACCCTCCTCCTCCACCCCGCCGACGGAGTCGAGGCCGGCGATTCCTGGGTCGATTCGATCGAGAGGCGGCTTGCGCCGCGGCGGGTGCTCGGCGAGCGGCTGGCCTTGGCGGCGGCCGAGCCGATCGCCGTCTCCGTCTCCGCCCAGCTTCTGATCGCATCCGGAAGCGACTCCCCGGCGGCCGAGAAAGCGGTGCGCGCCGCGCTCGAGGCCCGGCTGAGCGCCTCGCGCAGGTCGCCGAAGATCGATCCGTGGCCCAGCGGGCGGCCGGTGACGATCGGCGAGCTCGAGGCGCTCGTCGCGGCGGTCGACGGGGTGGCCGCGGTGCCCCGGCTGGAGATCGCCCGCGGCGGCGACGCCCCTGCCCCCGTCTCGATCCCGCTGGCGCCGACCCAGGTCGCGGTGGCGGGCGCCATCGCTCTCGACCTTCGGGTGGAGGCCTGACATGGCGCGGGGTTCCGACCGCTCCTACCGCTTCGCGACCCCCGCCCAGTGGCAGGCGGGGGCGATGAGCGGGCTCGACCTGGCCGAGGGCGGCCTCATCCTCTCGCCGCCGCTCGTCGCCGCGCCGCTGCTCGCCGACCGCGACCGGGCGCGCGATTCCGGCGCTCTCGCCGCGCTCGACGCCTGCGGACGCCCCGCCTGGCTTCGTCCCGCCGGCGGCGAGTTGGTGCGGCTCTACGATTTCGGGCCCGAGGTGCAGGCGCGGCTCGACGTAGACTCTCCGCTCGCTCTGTTCATGGGCCCCACCCGCCTGTGGGTCCGGAATGCACGGGGCGTAACCCGTTTCGACTCGCGGACTCTCCAGGAACTTGGAAGCTTCGCCCACCCCCGCCTGATCGCCGCTGCGAGCGACGGCTGCGACGGCCTCTGGCTGCTCATCCGGAGCCGCCGGGGCGCCTATGTCCGCCACATCGACGGCCGCGGCTGCCTCGCCCGGACTCCCCTCCCCTTGCTGTGCCCGGTCCGGCCCGTCGCGCTCGCCGCGGCGCCGGACGGCGCCTGGCTGGCGGTGCTCGACAGCCCGCCCGAGCCGCGCGCGCCGACCGCCAACGGCTGGGCGCTTCACATCGTCGACCTCGCCGTCTGCAAGGCCGCCAAGCCGCGCTGGTTCGATCTCGGTCCGGACGAGCCGCCGCCGCGCCATCTCGCGATCGACTCGCGCGGGCGCGTGCACGTCGTCGGAAACGGCGACGGCGCCCCCCTCCTCGCCGTCTCGCGCGAGGGCGAGGAGATTTCGCGCCAGCCGCTCCGGCTGCCGGCCCGCGCCTGGCCGGTCGGCGGCCTGCTGTGGCGGGGCTCGCTGCTCCTCGCCACCGCGGACGGGCTCTACCGCCTGCTTCCCGCCGAGGCCGGCGACGAGCAGGCCGGAGTGTCGCGCGGGATCTTCGTCACGCCCGCCCTCGTCTCCCCCGACGGCTCTCCCTCCGGCTGGAGCCGGGCGGACATCGAAGTCGAGATGCCCGAGGAGGCGAGCCTCAAGATCAGCTTCGCGACCCTCGGGGCGACGAAGGACGACCGGGCGATCGCCGATATCGACCATGCCTTCGCCTCGACGAAGGCCAGCCCCGCGACCCGCTTGGCCGCTTTGCCCTCCGACATGCCGTGGGACCCGGATTCGCGCACCTATTCCGGCGCGGCCGGCGGCCGGCAGATACTCCGCTTCCTTCTCGACCGGGCGCAAGGCACCCATTTGTGGATGAAGCTGGAGTTCGAATGCCCCGCCGGGGCGGCCCCCGTGTCGCTTCGTTCGCTGCGCGTGCGCTATCCCGGCCGCTCCTGGCTCGACGCGCTTCCCGCCATCTACCGGGAGGACGAAGGTTCGGCCGCCCAGCTGCGGCGGTTCCTGGCGCCGCTCGAGGCGCTCTTCGGCGATCTCGACGAGGCGATCGATTCGCTCGCCGGCCGGATCGATCCGGCGACGGCGCCGGATGAGTGGCTGTCCTGGCTGCTCGAATGGCTCGGCTTCCCCCCGACCGCGGGCCTCGGGGCCGGGGTACAAAGGAAGCTTCTCGCCGAGGCCGGAGCTCTTCTCGAGGCCCGAGGCACCGAGGACGCTCTGCGGCGCCTGCTCGCCATCGTCACAGAAGGGCGGGCCACGGTCCGCGACAGCGGCGCCTCGCCGGCCTTTTGGGTGCTGTCGAGCCGCCGCACCCGCCTGACCGCCAGGCTCGGCCGCGACACCTACGTCGTCGGCCGGCTTCCGAAGGATTTCGTGCTGGGCCGCAAGGACCTCCGGCTCGGCGAGGCGCCGCTCGGCCGCGGCTGCACCGACGTCGACGCCCTGCTCTGCGCCAATTGCGGCCTGGTCCGTATCGATCTGGAGCTGGATTCGAAACGCAGGAGGCTGGTCGAGCCGATCGTTCGAAGCCTGATCGACCTCTTCGTCCCGGCCCATTGCCGGGTCGAGCTCAACGTCGGTCTCGCCACGCGCGCTCCGCCGGCGGGGCGGCTGGACTCGAGCCTGACGCTGGGCGGAGCGACCCTCGCGGATCCGCGCTCCGCCGAGCTTGGACGAGTGACCCGGCCGGGAAGCGGCTGGCAGCTTCCGCCGGGCGGACCCCCACTCATTCCCATCGACGGGACGGCGGCGCCGGACGGCGCCCGCCGGCTCGCCTGAACCGAAGCCACGAGGAGAGAAACGATGGCCGATGCCGATCCGGGGGCGAAGCGAGGCTGGACGAGGCGCCCGCTCTTCGCGCCGAGCCAGACTCTGACGGCCGAGCAGCTCAACCTGATGATGGAGGCTCAGCGCTCGCGCACCGACAAGCTGATGCGCGGGCTTCACGGCAACGGCGTGATCTTCGGCCTCGCCGTCACCCGACCGAGCGGATCGGCGGCGCTGGCGGTGAGCTGCGGAATGGCGCTCGACCGCCATGGCCGGCTGCTCCACTGGCCCGGAGGCCCGGTGAAGATCGACGAGATCGCCGTTCCTCCCGAGTGCGCCGGGCGGTTCACGCTCTCGATCCATTATGCGCGGCGCGAGATTTCGGGCGGCGGCTGCGGCCCCTGCTCCGATCGTCCGCAATGGATCGACGAGGGAGTCGCGTTCAGCCTCCGGCACGATTGCGCGCCGGCCGACCGCGCCTGCGTGCGTTCGGCCGAACCGGGCTGCATCGGCCTCGAAGACTATGTCTGCCTGCGCAACGGATCGAGCGACGGAGCGCTTCCGCCGTCCGCCGATCTGCAATGGGCCTGCGCCGAAGCCGGGGCGCCGTGTCGGATCGGCTGCAGCGACGTCTTCTACGATTCCGAGGCCGGCATCCCGATCGCCTGCGTGGAGATACGCAACCATTGCGACACGCCCGGCTGCGAGCCCTGCTGGGACTTCGGCGAGGTGGACCCGGGCTGCGACATTCGTCCTTGGGTCTACCGTACGCCCTTGCTCTACGAACTGGTCAAGGGGTGCCAGAACGACCTCGCGCGCGTTCGCTTCGTGCAATGGCGGGAAGGCCGGACCGCCGTCGACGGATGGCCGGCGGAGCTTCCGTGGGAGGATCTCGCGACGGCGCTTCGGCAGGGCCCCGAGATCGCCTTCACCAAGCCGGTGCGGGTCGACACGGTCACCTCCGCCTCCGCCTTCCTGACCGCTATCCTGTGGGAGCGGCAGGCGGACTATCTGCTGACCCGGCGAATCCCCGCGGAGCCCGCCGCGCTCGATCCGAGCGACGGCCTCGCCACCCGGTTCCGGCTCGCCGTCGACCCCGGCTGGATCCGCAACGAGATCGACAGCCGGTCCGAGCTGAAGAGCGGCGGTCGGATCGAGCTGACTCTTCGCGGCCAGATGATCCGCGACCGCTGCGCGAACATGCTCGACGCGGTGCCGCTCGATTACGCGCCGAGCACTCCGCCGCTCAGCCGCCCAGGAGGCGATTTCGTCGCGCTGATGCGCTTCGCCGAGGAACACCGGGCGCCGCCCGCGCGAGCCCAGCCCCTGGGCGAGCCCCAGTTCCAAGCCGAGCCCCAGTTCCAAGCCGAGAGCCAGGCCAGAGCCGGCACCCAGGCCCCGGCGGGCATCCAGGCCCCCGCCGACATCCAGGCCCAGTCCGACACCCAGCCGGCCCCGCCCGCCCAAACCGACCAGGAGTGACCGCCATGAACCAGAAGATCGAGTGGAAGAAGACTCAGGCCGGCTCGACCCAGGCGGTCCAGTTCAGCGACGGGATGCTGGTCACCGCCGAGGACCTCGGCGCGGCGATGAGATACCCGCTGTCCGTGATCCAGGTGCTGCTCAAGGCCTATTTCGGCTGCGGCATCGTCTGCGGCCTCGAGCTCACCGATCCAACGGCGGCCCAGCCGGCGGCGACGGGCGCGAACGGCGGGGTCGATGCCGCCGGCCGAACGGTCAGCCCGGGGTGCCAGCCCAATTTCATGCTCGGGATCGGGCGGGGCGTGGCGCTGGGATGCGACGGCTATCCGATCGAGATTTGCGGCCCGCTCAAGCTCGACCTTACGCCCGATCCCTGCAGCCGGGACACGGGCGAGAAGACCCTGCTCATCGCCGCCCGGCGCGTCACCGTCCCCGAGGCGGCGGCGCGGCCCTGCGGCTGCGGGTCGAGCGGAGGCGAGACTTCGGGGCAATGCAACCGGGTCGTCGACCACGTCCTCGTCCAGGCGTTCGAGCAAGGCTATCCGCTGCCGGCGCTGTGCCGACGCGAGGCGGATTCGCTGGAGCCGGCCGCGGGGTCCGAGGCCGCCTGCGCCGCCCTGAAGCGATGCGGCGAGCCGACCTGCTGCGGCGAGGCATGGGTTCTGCTCGGTTCCGTCAAGCTCGACGAGAAGGGCCTTCGAGCGATCGACTCGAGCGGCCGGCGCTACGTCAAGCCGATCGCCTGCGGCTGCCCGACCGCGGTCGCCCCTCCTCCGGTCCGCGAGGCGGCGGTGATCGACAAGCCCGCCGTCATTTCCCCCGAACCTTCCCCCCAACCTCCCGCCGGAGTGACGACCGCCGGAAACTAAGGGTTATCGGTGAAACAGCACTGTTCCTACATTGATAATCACACGTTTAACGCCGCTTTTTCGGCAGTTGCCGAGCCGCGAGGAAGAGCAGGATCGACGATCGCACCAAGAACCGCGCCGGGAGACCATTTCGGTACGGACGTGATCCAACTTTTCCTTGCAATACCAGCCGTATTGGCGTCCAATTTGCCACGCGCCGGTCGAACGACTTGGCGACGCGTATCGCATGACGGCCAGGCGCTGATTGATCGCGGCACTTTCGGCTGCACGTTTTATTTCAATGGGCATTGGGTCGGCCGTTCCGCCGCGCGGAGGCCGTGGGGTCGCGAACGTGGAACGTGAGATCTCGGCAGTCCTCGCCGTCGTCGTCTATTCGCCCGTGCGGCTGTTCGCCGACGGGGTGGCCGCGTCGCTCGACGCCCAGCAGGGCACTCGCGCCGCCGCCTGCCACGACGTCGCCTCGCTGCGCGCCGAGCTCGAGAGCGGTCGGGTCGACATGGTGTTGGTCGACGTCACCGATCGCCGCGGCCTCGAACAGGGCCGGGCGCTGATCCACGCCTTCCCCCACGTCAAGGCGATCGCGCTCGCCCTGCCGGAGGCGGCGGAGGACGTGATCGCCTGCGCCGACGCCGGCTTCGTCAGCTACGTTCCGCGCAATGCCTGCGTCGAGGAGATGTGCGAGGTTCTTCGGCGGGCGCTTCGCGACGAGGTGTTCTGCGATCCGAAAGTCTCCTGCGGAGTCCTTCGCGAGCTTCGCCGGCGCCAGGCCAGCCTCGCTCCGGCGACGGAGCCGAGCGACGAGCTGACCCGGCGCGAGCGCGAGGTCCTCGGGCTGCTCGGCCGGCGGATGAGCAACAAGGAGATCGCGCGCCAGCTGTGCCTTAGCACCGCGACGGTCAAGAACCACGTCCACGCCATCCTGACCAAGCTCGGAGTCCATGCCCGGTCGGAGGCGCTCGCTCGGCTTCAGGCCGACCCGATGATCGGCGACTGCTCCTTCGCCCGGCGCTGAAGCCGCCGCGCTCGCGCCGCCGCTCCGGATCGGGTCCGGAGCGGCGACTCGGGAAGCGCCGCCCTTATTCGTAGTCGTCCATCTCCCGGCGGATCTGCCGGCGGGCCGCCTTGACCCGGTCGAGCGCGGCCTGCTCCGCCCAGAAGTTCTGCTCGCTGCGCGACAATTCGGTCGCCACCCGCGAGCCGTTGAGGCCGCTTAGCGAGGCGAAGAGCGACAGGATGATGTGGGCGAGCTCGTCGATCAGGAGCGCGATATGGTCGTACCAGTCGGGAACCCCGTTGAAGAGGATCCACAAGATCATTCGTATGATCTTCTTTATCTCTTGCAAGTTCCGAGCAAGCCAGATCAGAAAGCCCTCGCTCACACCCTTGGCCATCACCGCCGCGGCGGTGCGCTCCGTGTTGCAGGCGATCATCCGCCCCTGCTGAAGCTCGAGGAACTCGTCGACCTGCACCCGGACCCGGGCGTTGATCCCGGCATAAGCGTGCTGGACCTTCTCGGTCATCCGCCGGAACTGCTCCGTCAAGGTCTCGACGTTGGATTCCAGCAGGGCGGAATCGTGGGAATGGCCGCTCGACCGGCCGAGCGCGGCGAAGGTATTGGCGACGAAGCAGTTCGACGCCGACAGGAAGCTCTCGAGCGGATTGGCGGGCCGGTCCCCGCCTTTGGCTTGTTCTACCACGCCTCTTCCCCTTGCTGGTCAAAAGGCGAGGTTCGTCGGGGGGGCGTCCGGGGTCAATGAACCGGCGGTTCAATAAGGGCCTAGGGTCCGGTCTAGGCCGAGGACTACCGAAAGGCTGCCGCGGTCAGTTGCCGCCGGTGCATTCGCAGATCGTGCCGTCCGGGCAGGGCTGATCGGGCTGCGGATCCGGCTGCGGTATCGGGCAGGAAGGCGGCGGGGTGGGGGGCGGCGGAGGCACCGGAGTCGGCGCGGGGACGCACGCGCCGGGAACGGCTCCCGGAGGACATTGCCCCGGCGAATATATGTAATATCCGCCACCGTTCGATCCGTCGCGGCCGTCGCGGCCGTCCCGTCCGTCGCGGGCATCCCTTCCGTCCCGAGCGTCCCTTCCCTCGCGGCCGTCACGGTACAGGTCGGAGCGGAACGTCCAGATGAGGGTGTCGACCCGGCTGAGCGTGGTCATCGTCGCGACGCATCCGCCGATTCCGAAGAGCAGCAGGAGAAGCAGGAGGAGCAAGGCGAGGGCGAGCGGAATTCCGAGCACGTCGCCGCCGGTCCCATTCCCGCGATAGTCGTAGCGTTCGTCGCGACCGCGCCGACGGCTCCATCCGCCGCCGTCATAGGCGTCCGTTTCCCAGCGGCCGCGCCCGCCCTCGAAGGCGCCGAATCCGCGGGACCGGCCGCCGCGCCTGCCGTCCCAGCTCAAGCCGGCGAGCCCGGCCAGCGCCTCCTCGTCCCCTTCGTGAAGCCGGCGCGCCTCCTCGATCCACTCGGCCGCGGGGCCGGCGATATAGTCGCGCTCACGCGCCGGGAACATTCCCGCGATGCTTGCGGAAGAGGCGCGCTGAAGGTCCGCGACGGTGCGTATCCCGCCGTCCTCGAGGACGTGGCAGTGGCACTCGCCGACTCCGCGCACGTCGCGAAGCCGCACCTGGCCGCCGTCGAGCACTGAGGTCAACCGGCGGAAATCGGACCAGCGCCGGTCGGCGAGCAGCCGCGCCTGGAAAGGCCAGGTCGAAGGATCGCTGCCTCGATAGGCTTCGTAGCGCATCAGGATGAAGCGCAACTGGCCGGGGCTCAACGCGGCGAGCTGGTCGTAGGTGAAGATGCCGTGATCGCGAAGCACCTGGGCGGCGCCCGAGTCGATCCCGTCAATCTCCTCCAGGGCGTCGGGACGGTCCGGGGCGCCGGGCAGCGGCGGAACCATCGTCGCGCCTCGACCCGCCGTAGCGCCGAGCCGGCGGCGGCGGCGGCCGGGTCGGAGGGCGTCCCGACCGAGCCGGAACGCCACGACGAGCAGGCCGCAAGCGACCGCGCCGAGCGCGATCAACAACATTTCTCGCCACGGCGAAGTGAGAATGGCGTTCAAGGCCGGCCTTCCTGGGGCGCCCGGCCCGGAGCGCCCCGCTTATCTTGATCGCGGCGCGTCGCGCGCACCACCCGAAAATCAGGGCGCCAGCCGGCGAAGTCCCGGATCGGGACGCGCCACGGCGCGGCAACCGGCGGCAAACAGGTGCTTTACATAACTAACACAGCAAGACAGATTGGCGCCGTCACCGCCCCGGGGGATTCGAATGCTCGCTCTGAACGATCTAAGCCACGTTTACGCCAACGGCACCCGCGCCCTCGACCATGTGACGCTTTCCGTGCCCCGCGGCATGTATGGGCTGCTCGGCCCCAACGGCGCCGGCAAATCGACCCTGATGCGGACGATCGCCACGCTCCAGACGCCGACCGAAGGGACGATCGTCTTCGGCGACATCGACGTCGTCCGGCAGCCGGATAAGCTTCGCCGGACGCTCGGCTATCTTCCCCAGGATTTCGGCGTTTACCCGCGCGTCTCCGCCTTCGACATGCTTTCCCACCTGGCCGTCCTCAAGGGGATCGCCTCCGCCGCCGAGCGCAGGGAGACGGTCGAGAGCCTGCTCCATCAGGTCAACCTCTGGCCGGTGCGGAAGAAGGCGCTGGCGGGGTTTTCGGGGGGGATGCGGCAGCGTTTCGGCATTGCTCAGGCATTGATCGGCAATCCGGAGCTGATCATCGTCGACGAGCCGACCGCCGGCCTCGACCCGGAGGAGCGCAACCGCTTCCTCAACCTCCTCGCCGAGATCGGCGAGAATGTCGTGGTCATCCTCTCGACCCACATCGTCGAGGACGTCGCCGACCTCTGCCCGCGAATGGCGGTTCTGGCGGCGGGGCGAATCCAGCTCGAAGGCGCGCCGGCCGAGCTCATCCGCCGGACCACCGGCCGGATCTGGACGAAGACGATCGAGCGCGGCGAGCTCGAACGCGTGAGGGAACGCCACGAGATCCTCTCGACCCGCCTCTTCGCCGGCCGGACGGTGGTCCACATCCTCTCCGACTCCGACCCGGGCGAAGGGTTCGCCGCCCATGCGGGCGACCTCGAGGACGTCTATTTCACCACCCTCGCCCAGTCGCGCCGAGCGGCTTGAGGGGGCGACGAGATGCTCGCGAAGATCGCCGCTTTCGAATTCCGCTACCAGTCGAGGAGCCCGCTCTTCGCCGCCGTCTGCGCCACCCTGCTCGTCACGGTCTTCGTCGACATGGCGGTGTTCAAGCTGGCTACCAGCGGGGGCGGCAACGTGCTGTTCAACAGCCCCCATTCGATCATCATGTCCCACCTCATCGCGTCGCTGCTCTTCCTGTTCGTCGGCGCCGCGTTCGTCTCGAACGCCGTCGTCCGCGACGACCAGACCGGCTTCGGGCCGATCGTCCGCTCCACCCGGATCGGCAAGTTCGACTATCTGTTCGGCCGCTTCCTCGGCGCCTTCGCCGCCGGCGCGCTGGTGCTCGCGGCGGTTCCGCTCGGCGCCTGGTTGGGAACGATGATGCCGTTCGCGGACCAGACGATGCTCGGCCCCAACCGCCTCTCCGCCTTCGCCTACGGCTACGGATTGTTCGCGCTTCCCAACGCCCTGATCATCAGCGCTTTGCTCTTCGCGCTCGCCACCGCGACCCGCTCCACCGCCGGGACCTTCGTCGGGGTGGCCGGCTTCCTCTTCCTCTACCTCTTCTCGCAGCGGCTGATGGAGGGGCAGAGCGACATCGCCAGCTTAAGGGTGCTCGCCGACCCGCTCGGAGTCACCGCCTATCTGGCGGGGTCGCGCTACCTCACCGCCGCCCAGCTCAACGCCGGAGCAGTCCCGGTCACGACCCTGATGATCGAGAGCCGGCTGCTCTGGATCGGAGTCGCGTTCGCCCTTCTGGCGCTCGCCTATCGCCTGTTCCATTTCTCCGAGCGGGGCATATCGAAACGGCGGCAGCGCAAGCTTCGCCGGGAGGCGGCGATCGGCGAGCCCGGTCCGGCCTCTCCCGCGATGGGAGTCCGCCGCCTGCCGGACCCCCGCTTCGGCGGCAGAACCGCCTTCGGGCAGTTCGCCGGGCGCGCCGCGATGGAGGCGCGCTACATCTTCAGGAGCCCGGTCTTCCTGATCCTCCTGCTCATGGCCTTCGCGGTCACCCTTCCGAGCCTCCTCGCCGCTTCCGACCGGTTCGGCACCGCTTCCTATCCCCTTACCGCCTTGCTGATCCCCGGCATCGTCGAGATCTTCCGGACGATCCTGATCGTCATCGCCGCTTATTACGGCGGCGAGCTGGTCTGGCGCGAGCGCGAGCGGAAGGTGAACGAGATCATCGATTCGACGCCGCTTCCCGAATGGGCGCTGATGCTGCCGAAGATGCTCGGCCTCGCGCTGGTCCTGTTCGCGACCCTGGCCGCGGGGATGCTCGCCGGGATCCTCGTCCAACTGCTGGCCGGCGGAGCTCCGCCCGAAATCGGCCAATATGTGCTCTGGTACCTCCTGCCGGGCGCCGCGGACTCGCTTCTGACCGCGGTTCTGGCGGTCTTCGTCCAGGCGCTCAGCCCCGGCAAATTTGTCGGATGGGGCGTGATGGTCCTTTACATCGTCCTTCTGATCTTCGGCCCCTCGGCGGGGCTCGAATATCCCCTCTTCCTCTACGGCAACCTCCCTTCGGTGCCGCTGTCCGACTTTGCCGGGACGGCGAATTTCGCGGCGGCGGCCTGGTGGTTCCGGCTGTTCTGGGCGGCGACGGCGGCCTTGCTCCTGGTCGCCGCCCACCTGCTCTGGCCGCGCGGCGCCGAGCAGAGCCTGAAGCCGCGGCTCAGGCGGCTTCCCGCTCGACTGGCCGGAGGCGCCGGGCTGGCCGCGGCCGCGGCGCTCCTCGTCCTCGCCGCGAGCGGGGCCTGGATCGTCTACAACACGCGGATCCTGAACGCCTTCAGCACCGCTTCGGACACTCAGCGCTATCTCGCCGAATATGAGAAGCGCTACTTCCGCTTCGCCGCACTGCCGCAGCCCGTGGTGAGGCATGTCGAGCTCGACGTGGCGCTCCACCCCGACCGCGCGCGAGCCGAAGTGAGCGGCCGCTACCGGCTGGTCAATGAGACGGCGGCCCCGATCGGCGCGCTGCATGTGCGCCTGATGAATCCGGGGCTGCGGTTCGCCGCGGTCGATCTAGCCGGCGCCCGGCTGGAGTCGGATGATCCGAAATTCGGTTACCGGATCTACCGCCTCGACGTACCGATGCGGCCCGGCGAGGCGCGCTGGATCGCGTTTCGCGCGTTTCGCGAGCAGGCCGGCTTCCGAGCCTCGGGAAGCGAGACCGGGCTGGCGCCGAACGGCACCGACCTCAACAGTTTCGAGCTGACCCCGCGGATCGGGATGAGCGACGTCGGGCTGATCGAGGAGCCCGCCGAGCGGCGCAGGCTCGGCCTTCCCGAAAAGCCCCCGTTCCCGCGACTGGGCGATCTTGCCGCGACCCGGGTCACTCCAGGCGGCGACGGCGACTGGACGACGACCGACATCATCGTCTCGACCCCGGCCGATCAGATCGCCGTCGCTCCGGGCAAGAAGGTGGCCGAGCGCATCCGGGACGGCCGCCGGATCGCGCGCTTCGTGTCCGACGCGCCGATCAAGAACTTCCTCGCCATCCAGTCCGCCCGCTACGCGGTCAGCCGCCAGGACCGGGGAGGCATTGCGTACAGCATCTACCACCATCCCGGGCATGGCTGGAATGTCGGCCGGATGATGCGGGCGATGCAGGTCTCGATCGATTATTACCGCAAGGCTTTCGGCCCTTACCAGTTCGACGAAGCGCGGATCGTCGAAACTCCCGGCTATCGCCGCGAGGGCGGCCAGGCCTTTCCCGGAAGCCTTGCCGTCGGCGAGGACGTCTTCGAATACGACCTGCGCGATCCGCAGGCGTTCGACACGGTCAGCATGCTCGTCGCGCACGAGCTCGCCCACCAATATTGGGGCCATCAGGTGCTCGGCGCGCGGATGCAGGGCGGATCGTTGCTGTACGAGAGCCTTGCGCAATATTCGGCTCTGATGGTGATGAAGCGGCTCCACGGGGATTCCGGGATCCGCCCTTTCCTCCAGTTCCAGCTCGACCGCTACCTAAGCGCCCGTCGGACCGAAATCCTCGCGGAGGAGCCGCTCGTCAGCGTCGGGATCAGCCAGAAGGGCGTCGCCTACGGCAAGGGCGCACTGGCTTTCTACCTGCTCCAGCACCGCATCGGCGAGGCGGCGGTGAACCGGGCGCTCCGCCGCTTCGTCGAGCGCTACCGCTTCACGCACGCGCCCTATCCCCGCTCGGTCGACCTCATCGCCCTGCTCCGCGAGGAGGCGAAAAGCCCGGAGGACCAGGCGCTGATCACCGACCTGTTCGAGCGGATTACCCTCTACGATCTGAAGGTCGGCGAGCCGTCGGCGGCCAGGCGCGCGGACGGCCGGTGGGACGTCGCCGTCCCGATAGAGGCTCGAAAATTTCATGCCGACGGCCGGGGCGAGGAGAAGGAGGCGCCGCTCGCCGAGCCGATCGAGATCGGCCTCTTCGCCGCGCCTCCCGGCGCCGCTCGGTTCAGCTCGAAGGACGCGATCCTCGTGGAGCGGCACAGGGTGCGCAGCGGGCGGCAGGTCTTCCGCTTCGTCGCCGACCGAAGGCCGACCGACGCCGCCATCGACCCGGACAATCTCTACATCGACCGGAATGTCGGCGACAATGTCGCGCCGGTGAAAGGCTGAAGCCGGCGCCGAGCTTGTCGATCCGGCCGGCGCGGGATAGCGACTCCCCATGGACCAGGGGCGACGCGAGCGGCTTCAGGCGCGGCAGGAGATGATGCGGATCCGTCTCCGGCGGCAGAAGCTGTCGGCCACCTTCCGCGAGGTTGCTCGGGAGCTTTGCGCGGACGGCGTCCGTCTGTCGAAATCGGTGCCGAGCGCCAACCACCGCTCGCTGGGACGGCTGGCCGCCGGGCCTGGCGAGGATGAGGAGCTCCATTTCGACTGGATGGGCAATGGCCGGGTGATGCCCTGGTCCACCGACTTCGAGGCGGCCGGCCTGGTTCGGGTCGCGATCGCGGCCTGCTGCCCGCCGGACGCTCTGGCGACCGTCGTCTGGAGTCCGTTCGAAGCGGGGCTGCGGCTAAAGGCGGGCGACCTTTCCGATCATGCGCGGCGCATCCTCCGCCGCGATTGGACCACCTGGATCGTCGCCGCCCGGCCGTCGAACTGGATCATCCAGATCGGCGTTCGAAGCGGGACCGTGGCCTATTCACCCGCCGTTCCCGCCCTCGCCGACGGAGCCGAGTGAGGCTTCCGGCGAGAGGGCGTCGGTGAGCAGCCGGGCGAGCTTTCGCTCCAGCGCCTCGGGATCGCAGTCGAGCAGCGGAGCGACTCCCATGAAGGTGCGCATCACCGTCGTCCCGGTGAGGATGCTGAAGGCCAACGCCACCCGGCGCTCGGCGTCGGGGCCGGGAAGAAGCTGGGCGATCGGCTCGATCACGTCCTCGCGGAACGTGCTTCGGACCAGCTCCGACGCCTGGGGCGAGGACGCCGAGCGAAGGATGATGAGAAGCCGGTCGAGATCCTCGCGGTCCTCCGTCTCGTCGGTCTGGAGCACCATCCGAGCGAGGAAGGCGGGAAGCTCGGCCGGATCGATGTCCGAATCCAGCCAGTCGCAGCGCATTCCGCGAAGCACCTCGTGGAAGAGGTTTTCCTTCGATCCGAAATAGCGGCCGACGAGGGCGACATCGACCCCGACATCGCGGGCGACGTCGCGAAGCCCGACATTCTCGTAGCTTTCCTCGAGGAATCGGCGCCGCGCCGCGACGAGCATCATCTCGCGGGTCGAAACGGAACAGCGGGGGCGCGGCGGAAGCATCGAACCTCTCTTAGGGCGGTCGGGGGCTTTGTCGACTCACCTGCATCAGGTTTGTCAACAACTGTAGACAAATTATGTCCACACCCGTTGACATGGGATGAACGGCCTCTTAGTTCCAGCCCCGCCGGGCGAGCCGAGAGGATCCGCGCCCGGGGGGACACCTGCTCGAAAGCCGATAGATGCCTGCACCTTCCGCCGCGGCCGTGCGCGGCCTCCTCCCGCTCCTCCTCGCTTTCACCCTCGCCGCCTGCGGCGCCAAGGCCGCCGACGAGCAGTCCGGCCCCCCGCCGGTCATGCCGGTGACCGTCGCCGCCCCTCTGGTCCAGGAGGTCGTCGACTGGGACGATTATGTCGGCCGGTTCGAGGCGATCCAGAACGTCGAGGTGAAGCCCCGAGCGACCGGCTACCTCCAGTCGGTGCATTTCGCCGACGGCCAATATGTCCGGGCCGGCCAGCTGCTCTTCACCATCGATCCCCGCCCCTCGCAGGCGGCTCTGGCGCAGGCGCAGGCGCAGCTTGCCCGAGCCCAGGCGACCCTCGCCAACGCCCGAACCGAAGCGGCCCGCTCGCGGGCGCTCGCGGCACAGCAGGCGGCGAGCACCGAGGAGGTCGAGCAGCGCCAGGCGGCGGTCCGGACCGGCCAGGCGGACGTCGCCGCGGCCCAGGCGTCGATCCGCGCTCAGCAGCTCGGAGTCGGCTTCACCCGGGTCCTCGCCCCGATCTCGGGACGCATCTCCGAGCGGCGGGTCGATCCCGGCAATTCGGTGACCGCCGACCAGACCGTGCTCACCACCATCGTCTCGACCAACCCGCTCCACTTCGCCTTCGAAGGCGCGGAGTCGCTGCTCCTCAAGAACCAGCGGCTAAGCGGGGTCGGCGGAGCCGGAACGCCGGTGCGCGTGCGGCTTCAGGACGAGACCGCGTACACGCACGCGGGCAAGATCGATTTCATCGACTCCGTGGTCGGCGCGGGATCCGGCACGGTCAGGGCGCGCGCCGTCGTCGCCAACCCGGACGGCTTCATCAAGCCGGGGATGTACGGCCAGGCGCGAGTCGTCGCGTCGCAGCGCTACCGCGCCCTGCTTGTGCCCGACACCGCCATCGTCACCGACGCCGCACGCCGCGTCGTCTACGTCGTCGACCGGCAGGGCACGGTCATCGCCCGGCCTGTCGAGCTCGGGCCGCTGGTCGGAAGCCTTCGGGTGATCCGCTCGGGCCTGGCGCCGCAGGAGCGGGTCATCGTCAACGGAATCCAGCGGGCCCGCCCGGGCCAGAAGGTCAAGCCGATGAACGGCGTCATCCGCGCCGGCGACGGCCCGGAGCCCGCTCCGGCGGCGCCTTCGCTCGCCCCCGCCTCGGTCGCGACTCCGGCCGCCTAAGCGAAAGTCGGGCCATGAACATCTCGCGCTTCTTCATCGAGCGGCCGATCTTCGCCGCCGTCATCGCCGTCTTCATCACGCTGATCGGCGCCTTCTCCTATCCGCAGCTCTCGCTGTCTCAATATCCCGAGATCGCGCCTCCGACGATCACCATCAACGCCGCCTATCCCGGCGCCTCTTCCGAGACGATGGCGGAGACCGTCGCCGCCCCGCTCGAGCAGGAGATAAACGGCGTCGAGGGCATGCTCTACATGTCCTCCTCCTCGACCAGCGGAGCGGCGGCGATCACCGTCACCTTCAAGCCGGGCACCGACCTCGACGCCGCCCAGGTGCTCGTCCAGAACCGGATCGCGCTGGCCGAGCCGCGGCTTCCCGAGCAGGTCCGCCAGCTCGGAGTCACCGTCGCCAAGGCGTCGTCCGGATTCCTACTGATCGTCGCGCTGACATCGACCGACCCTAATCTCGACATCGATTATGTCGGCAATTACGCCAACACCACCCTTCGCGACCGGCTTCTCCGACTCCAGGGCGTCGGCGGAGTCCTGGTGTTCGGCGGGGGCAATTACTCGATGCGGATCTGGATCGACCCCGACCGCGCCGCGTCCCGCAACCTCACCGCGGGCGAGATCGTCACGGCGCTCCGCGCCCAGAACGTCCAGGTCGCCGGAGGCGCGCTCGGCCAGCCGCCTTATGCGAGCGGCAACCCGGCCTTCCAGCTTCCGATCGACGTCCAGGGCCGGCTGACCGATCCGAACCAATTCGCCGACGTGGTCCTGAAGACCGATCCGTCGGGCGCGATCACCCGGGTCCGGGACATCGGCCGGGTCGAGCTCGGTAGCCAGGAATATGGCATTCGCGGCAGCTTCAACGGACGCCGCGGAGTGGCGCTGGCGATCATCCAGCAGCCCGGCTCCAACGCCCTCGACGCGGCCCAGCGTGTGCAGGACGAGGTCAAGTCGGCGTCGAAGGATTTCCCGCCGGGAATTGTCGCCACGATCCCTTACAACCCGACCGAATATGTCGCCGCCTCGGTGGACGCCGTCCAGCACACCTTGATCGAGGCGATCGCGCTCGTCGTCCTCGTCGTGCTGCTCTTCCTCCAGACCTGGCGGGCGGCGGTCATTCCGATCCTCGCCATTCCGGTGGCTTTGGTCGGCACCTTCGCGGTCCAGCTCGCGCTCGGCTTCTCGATCAACTCGCTGTCGCTGTTCGCGCTCGTCCTCGCGGTCGGGATCGTCGTCGACGACGCGATCGTCGTCGTCGAGGCGGTGGAGAAGCATATCCGAGCCGGGCTCACCCCGCGCGAGGCGGCGCACAGGACGATGCGCGAGGTCTCCGGAGCGCTGATCGCGATCGGCCTCGTGCTCACGGCGGTGTTCGTCCCGACCGCCTTCGTCGGCGGAATCCCGGGGATCTTCTACCGCCAGTTCGCGGTGACGATCGCCGCGGCGGCGCTCATCTCCCTGGTAATCTCGCTGACCCTGTCCCCGGCCATGGCGGCCCTGCTCTTGAAGCCCCACCGGGAGGATCATGACGGGGGCAACCGCTTCACCCGGCCCCTTCGCCGGGCGGCGACGAAATTCAATGCCGGCTTCGACTGGCTTTCCGACCGCTACGGGCGGACCACCGCCACCCTGGTGCGCAAGTCGGCGATCGTGCTCGCCTTCTACGCCGGCCTGCTCGCTCTGACCGGCGTCACCCTGACCAGCACGCCGACCGGGTTCATCCCCGAGCAGGACCAGGGCATATTGATCGGAGTCGTCCAGCTTCCGCCGGGCGCCTCGCTCGAGCGGACCAGCGCCGTCCTCGACCGGGTCTTCCAGATCGCCCGCAAGCAGGAGGGCGTGATCGATGGGGCGACCTTCGCCGGCCTCGACGGGGCGAGCTTCTCGCAGGCGTCGAATTCCGGGACGATGTTCGTCCGCCTCGCCGACTGGAGCGAGCGCGGCAAGAAGCTCTCCGCGGACGAGCTTTCGAAGAAGCTGACCATGTCGCTCGGCGGCGCCATCGAGGACGCCCAGGTGTTCATCATCGCGCCGCCGGCCGTGCCTGGCCTGGGCACCGGCAACGGCTTCACGATGATGATCGAGGACAAGAGCGGCGCCGGCGGCTACAAGCCGCTCGAGGGCGCGACCTTCGCGATGATGGGCGCGGCCGCCCAGTCGAAGCAGGTCAGCCAGGTCTTCTCCTTGTTCAACACCGGCTCGCCGCGGGTTCGCGCCGACGTCGACCGCGACCGCGCCCAGCTGCTCGGGGTCCAGCCCTCGCAGATCTACGAGGCGCTCGGAACCTATATGGGCTCGGCCTACGTCAACGACTTCAACCTGCTCGGCCGCACCTTCCGGGTGACCGCCCAGGCCGAGCCGACGGCGCGCGACGACCTCGCCGACATCGGCCGGCTCCAGGTCCGCTCCTCGTCCGGTCAGATGGTGCCGCTGTCGGCGGTCGCGACGCTTCGCAACGACAGCGGCCCGGCGCGCGTGGTTCGTTACAACCTCTTCCCGGCCGTCGAGCTTCAGGGCCAGAGCGCGCCGGGAGTCTCCTCGGGCGACGGGCTTCGGGCGATGGAGCAGCTCGCCGCCAAGACTCTCCCGCCGGGGATGACCTACGAATGGACCGGGCTCGCCTACCAGCAGCAGGAGGCGGGAAGCAGCTCGGCGCTGATCTTCCTGCTCGCCGTGGTCTTCGTCTTCCTGGTCCTCGCGGCCCAGTACGAGGCGCTCACTCTGCCGCTCGCGGTGATCCTGATCGTCCCGATGTGCATCCTCGCCGCGCTCGCCGGAGTGCTCCTGCGCGGAATGGACAACAACATCCTGACCCAGGTCGGCCTGGTCGTCCTCGTCGCCCTCGCCGCCAAGAACGCCATCCTGATCGTCGAGTTCGCCAAGCAGGCCGAGGAGGAGCATGGCATGAACCGCTTCGACGCGGCGGTCAGCGCGGCGAGCTCGCGCCTGCGGCCGATCCTGATGACCAGCTTCGCCTTCATCTTCGGAGTCATCCCGCTGGCCATCGCGGTCGGACCGGGCGCCGAGATGCGCCAGTCGCTGGGCACCGCGGTCGCCTTTGGAATGCTCGGAGTGACCATCTTCGGCCTTATCTTCACGCCGGTCTTCTACGTCGTCTCGCGAAGCCTCGGGCGTTTCTTCCCGAAGCGGCGGGAGAAGGAGATCGTCTACCCCACCTCCTACGGCGGCCCGATCCGGGATCCGCTCGTCGACGGAGCCGAGTGATGACCCGTTCGCTACTCGCCGCCGCCGGCCTGCTCGCGCTCGCCGCCTGCACGACCGTCGGCCCGAACTACAAGTCGCCGGCCCCGGCGGCGCCGGCCCAGACCGGCTTCGCCGAACTCTCCTCGCCGGCATTTACCGGCGACGAGCCCCCGGGCCGCTGGTGGAGCCTGTTCCGCGATCCCGTCCTGGACGGCCTGATCGAGCAGGCGCTGGCCGCCAACACCGACCTTCGCGTCGCCGCCGCCAATCTCGCGCAGGCGCGGGCCGTGCTTCGCGAGACCCGCGCCGGCCGGCTCCCGACGACCAGCGTGTCGGCGAATGCCGGGCTGGCGGATCAGCCGGGACCAGGCGGAGTCGATACCAATTTCGACGTAGGTCTCGACGTCGGCTACCAGCTCGACCTGTTCGGCCGGATCCGCCGCGCCACCGAGGCGAGCCGGGCCGACGTCGCAGCGGTCCAGGCCGCTTTCGACCTCGCCCGGATCAGCGTCGCGGCGGAGACCGCCCGAGCCTATGCCGACGCCTGCGGCTTCGGCCGCCAGATCGAAGTCGCCCGAGAGAGTGTCCGGATCCAGGAGCAGACCTTCGACCTCACCCGCCGGCTCGTCGCCGGAGGACGCGGCACCGCGCTCGACACCGGCCAGGCGGGCTCGCTGATGGAGCAGACCCGAGCCCAGCTCCCGACCCTCGAAGGGGAGCGCCGGGCCGCGCTCTACCGGCTGTCGGTCCTCACCGGCCGACCGCCCGCGGAATTCCCGCCGGTCGTCGCCCAGTGCAGCACGCCGCCGGCCTTGTCGCAACCGATCCCGGTCGGCAACGGCGCCTCGCTCCTCGCCCGCCGCCCGGACATCCGCCGCGCCGAGCGCGAGCTCGCGGCGGCGACGGCGCGGATCGGAGTCGCCACCGCCGAGCTCTATCCCGACATCCGCCTCGGCCTTTCGGCCGGCTCGACCGCAAGCTCGATCGGCGGGCTAGCCTCCGGCTCCGGCTTCCGCTTCGGGCTCGGCCCGCTGATCAGCTGGAGCTTCCCCAACACCGCCGTGGCGCGCGCCCGGATCGCCCAGGCCGAAGCCGGCGCCCAGGCCTCGCTCGCCCGCTTCGACGGGACCTGGCTGAATGCGCTCCAGGAGACGGAGAGCGCCCTCGCCCGCTATTCGAGCGCGCTCGACCGCGTCGCCACGCTGCGCCGCGCCCGCGCCGACAGCCTCGAAGCGGCGCGGGTCGCCCGCCTCCGCTACCGCTCCGGCCGCGAGAGCTTCCAGATAGTCCTCGAGGCGGAGCGCTCCCTCTCCCAAACCGAAACCGCCCTCGCCCAGGCCGAAGCGCAACTCTCCAACAACCTCGTCACCGTCTTCCTCGCGCTGGGCGGCGGCTGGCAGAGCTGAACCACCGTCGCCCCAGCGGGTGAAAAGCGCCCGCGTTCTTCACCCCCTGGGGCCCCAGCCTTCGCTGGGGCGACCGGTTAGTCCTCGACGAGCTCCGCCAGAACCTCCTCCGCCGCGTGCATCCGCCGTTCCTCGTCGGCGAAGTCTCCCGTCAGCAGCCAACGTCCGTTCTTCTCCACCAGGCCCGCCGCCGCGCTCGCCGGCGCAGAATCGCGGAAGGTGATCGCGATCGCCGCCGGCCCCGCCTCGACCTTGGCGACGCCGGCCGCCTTTGCCATCATCCGAAGCCGTGACGGCGCGAGCAGCCGCTGCGCCTCCGCCGGAAGCTCGCCGAAGCGGTCGGCAAGCTCGTCCTCGAAACCCTCCAGCTCTTCCTTGTCCTTGAGCCGCGCCAGGCGGCCGTGGAGACCGATGCGGATATCCTCCTCGGGAACCCAGTCGTCGGGGAAGCGGCCCTCCACGGCCAGGTTGATCTCCGGCGTCCAATCCTCGACCTTCTCTCCAGCGGCGGAGCGAAGCGCCTGCTCGAGCAGGTGCTGATAGAGATCGACACCGATCAGCTTCACGTGCCCCTTCTGCTCCTCGCCCAGCAGATCGCCCGCGCCGCGCATGTCGAGGTCGCGGGCGCTGATCGCGAAGCCGGCTCCGAGACGATCGAACGCCTGCAGCGTCTGGAGCCTCGACAGGGTGCGCGGGGCGATCGCCGCGCCGGCCTCGGTCAGCAGGTAGATCTGCCCGCGCCGGGCTCCGCGCCCGACACGTCCGCGCAGCTGGTGGAGTTGCGAGAGCCCGAACCGGTCGGCCTTCCAAACGATCATCGTGTTCGCGCGCGGAACGTCGAGTCCGGCCTCGATGATATTGGTGGCAAGAAGGACGTCGCCTTCCCCGCGCGCGAAGCCGACCATCGCCGAATCGATTTCCGCCGCGGGCATCTTTCCGTGAGCCTCGCGGATCGCCAGCTCGGGCACCAGGGCGCGCAGCTTCTCCGCCATGGCCGGCATGTCGTCGATCCGCGGCACCACGACGAAGCTCTGGCCGCGGCGGCTTCGCTCGCGCAGCAGCGCCGTCCTCACCAGCTGGTCGTCGAAAGCGGCAACCGCCGTCCGGATCGGCTGGCGCCGCGCCGGCGGGGTGGCGATGACGGAAAGCTGCTGGAGCCCGATCAGCGCCTGCTGGAGAGTCCGTGGAATCGGTGTGGCGCTGAGCGTCAGCACATGGCCCGCGCCGGTTTCCCGAAGCCTGTTCTTGTCGGCGGCGCCGAACCTCTGCTCCTCGTCGATGATGACGAGGCCGAGCTCCTTATATTCGATCCCCTTGCCCGCGACGGCGCCGGTTCCGACGACCACCCTCACCGATCCGTCCTTCAAACCCTCCGCCACGCGCTTGCGCTCGGCCGGGGTCGAGAGACGGGAGAGGCCCGCAACGGCGATTCCGGACTCTTCGAACCGCTCCGCGAACGTTTCGAGGTGCTGCCGGGCCAGCACGGTCGTGGGAGCGGCGAGAGCGACCTGCTTGCCGGCCAGGGCGGCGGCGGCCGCCGCCCGAAGCGCGACCTCCGTCTTGCCGTAGCCGACGTCGCCGATGACCAGCCGGTCCATCGGCCGTCCCGACGCGAGGTCCGCTTTCGCCGCCGCGATGGCGCGCATCTGGTCCGCCGTCTCGGTGAACGGGAAGCCGGCGGAGAAGCGCTCATAGGCCGCGGAATCCGGCTCCATCACGGGCGCCGTGCGCTTCATCCGCTCCTCGGCGACGGCGACCAGGCCTCGGGCGCTCTCCGCGATCGCGGCGTCGATCCGCGCGCGCCGCGTCGCCCAGGTCGATCCGTCTAGCTTGTCGAGCGTCACCGCGCCTTCCTCGGCTCCATAGCGCCAGATCCGGTGCGCCTCGGTGGCGGGAACGAGCCTCCGCGCCTCTCCGGCGAAGCGGAGAACGATCGCGTCGCCGCCCGTCGGAAGAGTCTCCAGCCCAGCCAGCACCGCCAGCCCGTGATCTTCGTGCACGACGACGTCGCCCACCTTGGTCTCGCCGAGTCGGAAGAGGTCCGCATGCCCCTGCGCGACGGGGTCGTCGCCGCGCTGAGCGCGGCTTCCGAGCAGGTCTCCGGCGGAGACCACCACGATGTCGCGGATTCGGAACCCGCGCTGGAGCGCGAGCTCTAGCAGATAGACCGAGCCTTTCTCCGCTTCGTTCGCCTCCCGCCAGCTCGAAGCCGCCCGCGGCTCCAGCTTCAGGAGCTTGGCGACCCGCCGCGACAGGAACCGCAAGTCCCGCGCCGTCCCGGCGAGGACGATCCGATGGCCCTCGTCCAGCTCCGCGCGCGCGAAACGAGCGAAGGCGCGGGAGGGGTTGCGCTGCTCGACGAACCTGGGCGGGGGCTCCCCTATCCCCGCGCCCAGCGGCAGCGCCGGGTGGCCGGCTTCGGCGGCGGACCAGCGCTCGTCCGGACAGATGTCGCGCATCGCCCGTTCCGGCCGGCGGCGGCCGGCGTCGGCGGCGAGGCGAAGGAAGCGCCGGCGCCGGTCCTCGGCCCCGGGGTCCCAGGCTATTCGCGCTCCGGGCAGATGCTCCACGAGGGCGACTCCGTCGCCGAGCTCAGGCTCACGCGCTCGGCCGACCTCGAGCGCGGCGCACTCTCCCTGCGTCAGCTGGGTCGCCGGATCGAACGGCCGGATTGAGGCGATCGCCTCGTCGAGAACCTCGATCCGGTAAGGCTCCCCCGCATCGGCCGGGTAGACGTCCAGCACCTGCCCGCGAAGCGCCAGCTCGCCGGGTTCGTCGACCCGGTCGTCGGGCGTGTAGCCGAGCGCCTCGAGCGTCGCGGCAAGCTCTTCCAGGACGCAATCCTGCCCCGGCCGGAGGATCGGCGGAGCCGTCTCGAAGGCCTCCGGGCGAGGATAGAGCCGACCGGTCGCCTCGGCGGTGGTGACCAGAACGGCGCCCTTGGCGTCTCGGCCCGCCAGCGCCGCCCGCACCCGGCGCAGCGCCGCCACGCGTTGGCCGGCATTGGCGGCGGACGGCGGCTCGTCCTCTCCCGGCAGGGAATCGCTGCCGGGGCAGAAAGCCACCTCCCGATCCGGCGCGATCGCGGCGAGCGATCGGGCGATCTCCATCCCACGCGCCTCGTCCCGCGCGACATAGACGATGTCTCCCGATCCGGCCGCTTCGACCAGGGACACGACGATCTCGCCGAGCTCGTCGGGAGAGCGCTCGGAGGCTTTGGACGGCTCTGGATCGGTCATGCCCCGCCCGAACGGGCCGCACCCCCGGGTGTTCCGACGGGCCGCGCTTCCTCCCGGTGACTCCGATCGAACCTTGCGGCCGCTACCGCCGCGCGGGAAGGAGCGCGTCGCGGATCGGCGCTACCCACGCGTCACGGCTCATGTCCCAGGCGATGAAGTCGCCGTCGAACTGCCAATAGGCGAAGGCGAAGCCCTGCCGCTCGGCCTCGCGGGCGACGGCGGCGGTGTAGGCGACCCGCATCGCCTCGGGGGTGCCGCTCTTGTCGTAGGCGCCGAACTCGCCGAGCAGGATCGGGCGGCGGTTGGCCCGCGCCCATTGCGCGACCTTCCCGAAATCCTCGCGGAGCTGGGCGAGATCGGCGTCGCTCCCCCAGGTCACGCCACGCAGTTCCTTGAGGTCGGTCCACGACGCGCCCTGATGGGTGAATCGGAACGGATCGTAATAATGGAAGGTGACGAGGATGTTGCGGTCCTTCTCGGGGAGCTTGAGGCCGGGAAGCTCGCGATAGGCGTTCCACGAGGTCGGGCCGATTATCACCGTCCGAACCGGGTTGGTCGCTCGGACGATGGCGAGGATGTCCGGGATGAGCGCGTTCCAGGCGTCGGCGTCGAGCTTCGCGTGAGGCTCGTTGAGAAGCTCGAAGGCGACGCTCGACGGAGCGCTCCGATAGCGCGGCGCGAGCTGGCTCCAGACGGCGCGAAGCTTGGCCCGGCACATCGTGACGTCGTTCGAGCAGGCGTCGAAATCATGTTCGTCGAGGATCACGCCCAGGCCGGCCTTGCGCGCTTCCCGGACCACCCAGTCGACCTTCTTCAGCCACTCGGGGTCGAGCCGGTCCTTCGAGTCGAGATGACCGAAGGCGAAAAGGTTGACTCGGACGAAGTCGAAGCCGGCACGGCGGATCTCGGCGAAATGGCGCGCCTTGAACCGCGCCTCGCCGCCCTTCCAATAGGGATCGTAGCCGAGGACGTTCACTCCGCGGCGGAATTCGGGCGCCCTGTCGGCGGCCTGCGCCGAGCCGGCGCCGAACGTCGCCAGCAGCGCCGCGGCGGCGCCCGCGAGCATGGCCTTGAACCCATTCCTCTTCATCTTTCCGCTCTCCGTTCCGGCGACCCGCCCGCTTGCTGATGATAGCGCTACCAACTATTGCCGGGTCAAGCCTCCACGTCGATGAGGGGCGCGAGAGGAGGGTCCCTTTGCAACGCCGAACCTTGAGCAGGCTCGCCGCTTTCGCGCTGCCCGCCGCCGCCCTTTTCACCGCCTCCGCGGACGCCGCGCCGCCTGCCGCTTCCGCCGCCGCCGTTCAGGCGCACTGGCCGAACGTCCGAAGCCGGGTCGCGCCCGATCCCGCGCTGGAGCGGCGGATCGGCTCGATCCTCGCCCGCATGTCGCTGGAGGAGAAGGTCGCCCAGATCGTCCAGCCGGACATTGCGAGCGTCACTCCGGACGAGGTGAAGCGCTACAAGTTCGGCTCCATCCTGGCGGGGGGGAACAGCTCTCCCGGAGGCAAGGAGACGGCGCCCGCAGCCGAGTGGCTGAAGCTCGCCGACGCCTATTGGGATGCCGCCCGGGCGGGGAGCTGGGCCGGAGAGGCGATCCCGCTCATCTGGGGGATCGATGCCGTCCACGGCCACGCCAACATCGTCGGGGCGACCATCTTCCCGCAGAATATCGGGCTCGGCGCCGCCCGCGATCCCGAGCTCATCCGCCGGATCGGCGAGGTCACCGCGCGCGAAATGGCGGTGACCGGCTTCGACTGGGACTTCTCCCCGACCCTCGCCGTCGTCCGCGACGACCGTTGGGGCCGCACCTATGAAGGCTTTTCGGAGGATCCCGAAATCGTCCGGGCCTATGCCGGAAAGATGGTCGAGGGCCTCCAGGGCCGCGCCGGAACCCGCGAGTTCCTAGGGCCGGGCCGAGTCATCGCCACGGCCAAGCATTTCGTCGGCGACGGCGGGACGGCGGGCGGCAAGGACCAGGGCGACAATCCCTCGACGCCGGAGCAACTTCGCGACATCCACGGCGCCGGCTATCCGCCCGCCATCGAGGCCGGAGTGCAAGGAGTCATGGCCTCCTTCTCCTCGGTGAGGGGCGAGAAGGTCCATGGCAGCCGGTCCCTGCTCACCGATGCGCTGAAGCGCGACATGCATTTCGACGGGCTGGTGGTCGGCGACTGGAACGCCCACGGCCAGGTGCCCGGCTGCTCGAACGGCGACTGCCCCGCCTCGCTCCTCGCGGGGCTCGACATGTACATGGCGCCGGACAGCTGGAAGGGGCTGTACGACAATCTGCTTCGCGAGGCGCGCGACGGGACGATCCCCGCGGCGCGGCTCGACGACGCGGTGCGCCGAATCCTTGGGGTCAAGCTTCGCGCCCACGCCTTCGACAAGGGCAGGCCCTCGTCGCGGCCGCTGGCCGGTCGGTTCGAGCTGCTCGGAGCGCCCGAGCATCGCGCCGTCGCCCGCGAGGCGGTCCGCGAGTCGCTCGTCCTGCTCAAGAACGACCGCGGCCTCCTCCCGCTCTCCCCCAAGGCGCGGATACTCGTCGCCGGCGACGGCGCCGACAACATCGCGAAGCAATCGGGCGGCTGGACGATCACCTGGCAAGGCTCCGGACTCGCCAATTCGGATTTCCCCCGCGCCCAGTCGATCTGGAGCGGGATCAGGGAGGCGGTCGGCGCGGCCGGAGGGGCCGCCGAGCTGAGCGTGGACGGGCGCTTTTCCGCCAGGCCCGACGCCGCCATCGTCGTGTTCGGCGAGGATCCCTACGCCGAATTCGTCGGCGACCGGCCTCGAAGCCTCGAATACAGCCCCGCCGACAAGAAGGACCTCGAGCTTCTCCGCCGGCTGAAGGCGGCGGGCGTTCCGACCGTGGCGGTGTTCCTCTCGGGCCGTCCGATGTGGGTCAACCCCGAGCTCAACGCCTCCGACGCCTTCGTCGCCGCGTTCCTGCCCGGAAGCGAGGGCGGCGGGGTGGCCGACCTGCTGCTGCGAAAGCCGGACGGGCGGGTGAACCGCGATTTCCAAGGCAAGCTCTCTTATTCCTGGCCGAAGCGGGCGGACCAGACCCCGCTCAATCGCGGCGATCCGGGTTACGATCCGCTCTTCGCCTACGGCTACGGCCTCACTTATGCCGACCGGGCGATACTTCCCCGGCTTTCGGAAGAACGCCCGGCCGGCGCGGGCATGCCCGACGGCGTGTTCTTCGCGCGGGGCGCGGTTCCGCCGCGCTGGCGCTGGGCGTTCGAGGGCGAGGCCGGAGCCGCGATGCGCAACGTCGACCGGCGATCGCAGGAAGATGCCCGGCAGTTCGTCTGGCCCGGCACCGGCGAGGCGACGGCGATCCTCCACGCCGAGCCGCCGGTCGACCTCTCGCGCGAGGCGACGGGCGAGTTGAGCCTGGTCGTCGAATATCGCGTCGATGCCGCGCCGACCGGGGCGACGAGCCTGTGGATGGCCTGCGGCGACCATTGCGGCGGCACCGTCCCGATCGGCGGCGTCTTGCGCGCCGCTCCTCCCGGCGCCTGGCGGACGCTCACCGTGCCGCTGCGCTGCTTCGTTCGCGGCGGGCTCGAGCCCGGCAAGGTGCGGACTCCGTTCGCGGTCACGACCGGCGGGCGGCTGTCGCTGACGATCTCCGACGTTCGAATCGCCAGCGCCGCCGTGAGCCAGGATTCGTGCGGGGCCGAGTAACCAGGCTAAAGGCGGCGCGTCCGGATATCGGCGGCGAGGCTCACCGGCCGAGGTCGAGGACGAAAACCGGTCCGACGTCGATCGTCTGCTTCGCCGTCGCGAGATGGATCGCCGCGTTCAGCGCCCCGGCGGGATAATCCTTGTCCGCCTTGCCGCGCGCTTCGTACATCTTCCATTCGCCGACCACCGTCGCGCCCTTGGTGAACATGGGCGTATAGGGGGCGCCGGCGAGCTGCACCGCATTGTAGGGGAGGCTCGCGGTGGCCGCTCCGCTGTCCCCCTTCGCCAGCCGGGCCCAGAAGGCCAGGACCAGCGTGTCGCCCGCCTTCACCGACTTGGTCAGCGGGTTGACGATCGACACGTCCCACGCATGCTCGCTTTTTCCAGGCACCTCTATGCGAAGCGCCTTCCCGCCTTGCACGCCCGGATCCCCCCGAACCTTGCCGGGGGCTCCGTCGACCCGGCTCGCCGCGGGCGCCGGATTGTTGACCAGCTTGCTCAATATGTCTTCCGCGCCGCCCTGCGCCAGCGCCGGCGCCGGCGCCGGCGCGGCGATCGCAAGCGCTCCGAGGATCGTAATGAAAATGCCGCATTTCATCGATCTTCTCCCTTTCAGCTTCGCCAAGCTTCCACAGACGCGCGCTGCCTTCAACGTCTTTTGTTTGCGCTAACACTGCGACTTCCGCTGGTCCCCGTTTCCGCCTAGGAGCCGGGACATGACCGTCCGCACCTTTCTTATCGGACGCGGGTTCGGGGGGAGCGTGTTCCACGCGCCGCTGATCCGGGCGGTGCCCGCGCTCGAGCTGATCGGGATCGCCGGCGCCGCGGACGCCGAGGCGGCGGCCGTCGCGGAAGATGCCGATCTCATCGTCATCGCGACTCCGAACCGCACCCACTTCCCGCTTGCCCGTGCGGCGCTGGAAGCCGGCAAGCATGTCGTCGTCGACAAGCCGTTCACGGTGACTCTCGCCGAGGCGGACGCTTTGATCGCGCTCGCCCTGCAGCAGGACCGGCGCCTCGCGGTCTTCCACAACCGCCGGTGGGACGGCGACTTCCTGACCGTGGAGCGGCTTCTGGACAGCGGCCGGCTCGGCGAGCCGAGCCTGTTCGAAGCGCATTGGGACCGCTTCCGCCCCGCGTTGCGCGAGGGCTGGAAGGAAGATCCGGAAGAAGGCTCGGGCCTGCTCCTCGACTTGGGGCCGCATCTCGTAGACCAGGCGCTGATCCTGTTCGGACCGCCGGAAGCGCTGACCGCCGACGTGGCGGTTCAACGCCCCGGAAGCCGTGTGGACGATTATTTCGCCGTCACCTTACACTATGGGAACATGCGGGCGGTGCTCGGCGCCTCGACCCTGGTGGCGGCGCCGAGGCCCCGTTTCGCCGTCCACGGCACGGGCGGGAGCTTCGTCAAATCCGGCCTCGATCCGCAGGAAGCCGAGCTCAAGTCGGGAGTCGACCCGCGGGACGTCGGGCGGGACCCGCGCGGCGGCGTTCTTATTCTGCCCGACGGAACACGCGAGACGATTCCGACCGAGCGCGGGCGCTACCTCGCTTTCTACGAGGCGATGGCCGAGGCCGTGCTCGGCGGCGGCCCGGTGCCCGTCGAGCCGGGCGAGGCGCGCGAGACGATGCGTCTGATCGACCTCGCCGCCCGGAGCGGGCGCGAGGGGCGCAGGCTGGCGGTCTAGAGCGGCCTAAGGCCGCCAGTTCGCCGGCAGGGTGCGGGCCCTCAGGCGCACCTGCGCCGTGCTTCTTATGTCTCGGGACGAGGCGCCAAGGGCGACCCGGTAGGTGCCTTCCGCGATGTTCCACCGCTGCCCCGCGAAGGTGGCGAGCAGGCGCGGGTCGACCGTCAGGGTGACCGCCGTCGAGGCGCCGGGAGCGAGATCGACCTTGCGGAAGGCCCCCAGCCGCCGCGGCGCCTCCCAGCCAAGGCCCGACACATAGACCTGCGGCACGTCCATGCCGCGCCGGGCTCCGGCATTGCGGACCTGGAAGGTCACCATCAGCCCGCCATTGGCGGCGGGGCGGACGCGCAGGCCCGAATAGTCGAAGCTTGTGTACGAGAGGCCGTGGCCGAACGGGAAGAGCGGCTCCAGCCCCTTCGAATCGAACCATTTGTAGCCGACCGCGGCCCCTTCCGAATAAGCGATCGAGAACATCTCGCCGTCCTTCAGGCCGGTGCCCGGCCGGACCGGACGGGGAAGCTGGCTCTCGTCGCGCGGAAAGGTGACGGGCAGCCGGCCCGAGGGGTTGACGCGGCCGAACAGCAGGTCGGCGATCGCCTCGCCGCCCGCGGTTCCGGGGAACCAGGCTTCGAGGATCGCCGGGACCCTGTCCGCCCAGGGCATCAGCACCGGGCCGCCGGTCTCGAGCACCGCCACCGTGCGCTTATTGGCGGCGGCGACGGCCTCGACCAGGCCGTCCTGGTTGTCGGGCAGGACGAGCGGGGCGTCGATCGACTCGCTCGTCCACTGGTTGAGGAAGACGATCGCGACGTCGGCGCCGGCCGCCGCGCGGGCGGCCTCGGCAGGGTCGCTCCCGTCGACGAAGGTTACCTGGGCGCCGGGCGCGAGGGCCTGGATCGCGCGCAGCGGCGAGGAAGGATAATAGACGACCGGTCCCGGCCAGCCGGTCGGAGCGAGGCCAGGAACCGCGTTTCCGCCGACCGGGTAGGTCTGCGACGAGCCGCCGCCGGACAGCACGCCCTTGTCGGCGTGTCCGCCGATGAGGACGATCCGGCGCTCCTTGCCCGACAGCGGAAGCAAGTTGCCCCCGTTGCGGAGCAGGACCGCGCCCTGCTCGGCATCGGAGCGGGTGACGGCGGCGTGGGACTCGAGGTCGATCGGTCCCGGCCGCACCGGCTTGTCGAACAGGCCGTTGACGAACATGGCGCGAAGGATCCGGCCGGCCATCTCGTCCAGCCGCGCCGGCGGCACCCGGCCCTCCGCCACCGCCCGGCGGAGCGGCTCGCCGAAATAGGGTTCCTTGTCGAACGGCCAGCCGGAATCCTGGTCGAGGCCGGCATTGGCGGCGGCCTCGGTGCTGTGGGTCGCACCCCAGTCGGACATGACGAAGCCCTTCCACCTGAAGTCGCGGCGGAGCACGTCGTCCAGAAGCCACTTGCTCTCGCAGGCCTGGACCCCGTTGACCCGGTTGTAGGCGCACATCACCGAGCCAGGGTCCGAGCGCTCGATCGCGAGCTGGAAGGCGAGCAGGTCCGACATGCGCGCGGCGTCGGGGTCGATCCGCGCGTCGTGATAGTCGCGCCCCGTCTCGAGGTCGTTCAGCGCGTAATGCTTCACCGTCGAGATAATCCCGTTCGACTGAATCCCGGCGATCTGGGCGCCGACGAGGGTCCCGGCGAGCAGCGGATCCTCCCCGCCATATTCGAAGTTGCGGCCGTTCCTAGGATCGCGGACGAGGTCGACTCCGCCGGCGAGCATGACGTTGAAGCCGGAGGCGCGGGCTTCCGCGCTGATCATCCGGCCGCCGGCGAAGGCGAGGTCGGGGTTCCAGGTCGCCGCCGTCGCCATTCCGGACGGCAGGGCGGTGCGCTCGCGCTTCCGCTTGGCGCCGCCCTGGCTAGCAACCCCGATCCCCGCGTCGGTCTGCCATTGGGGCGGGACGCCGAGGCGGGGGATGCCCGGCACGAAACCCGCCGAGCCCTCGCGGCCCTCCTTGGGCATGGTGTAGGTCTTGGGCGGGAAGTCGGTCGAGAAATAGCCGAAGACGAGCTTCAGCTTCTCCTCCCGGGTCAGCTTGGGAAGGAGGAGGGCGACCCGCCGGTCGGCGCCGAGGCCCTTCGCCATCCACGGCCGCGACGGAGCGGCGGGGGGCGGCGCCGCCACCGCGATGCCGGCGGCACAGGCGGCGAGCAGGAAACCGGCAAGGCGCTTCTTCATCTTCCCCTCCGACGGAACGTTTGTCCTCTTTCCCGATTGCCACTACACGGCCGGCGAGCTCTTTGGTAGCGCTACCAGTATTCGGTTCCAAGCGAGGCGATTCATGATCCAGGGTGAGATGTTCATCGGACGGCGCGGCGTGCGCGGTTCCGTCGGCGAGGTTCGCGGGGTGAACCCCGAGACGGGCGAGACCCTCGAGCCGGCTTATGCCGGCGCCACGCCCGGGCAGCTCGACGAAGCCTGCCGGCTCGCCGCCGAAGCCTTCGATCCCTATCGCGCCACCGATCCCGAAACGCGGGCCGGATTTCTCGAGCGGATCGCTCTGAACATCCTCGATCTCGGGGAGGAGCTGGTCGACCGCTGCGTCGCGGAGAGCGGCCTGCCGCGCCCGCGGATCGAGGGCGAGCGCGGCCGCACCGTCGGCCAGCTCCGACTCTTCGCGCAGGTCGTCCGCGACGGTCGCTACCTCGCCGCCCGGATCGACCCTGCCTTGCCGGAACGTAAGCCCCTCCCCCGGCCCGACGTGCGCTCGCGGATGGTCCCGCTCGGCCCCGTGGCGGTGTTCGGCGCGTCGAACTTCCCGCTCGCTTTTTCGGTCGCCGGAGGCGACACCGCCTCCGCTTTGGCGGCGGGCTGCCCGGTCGTCGCCAAATCCCACCCCGCCCACCCCGGGACGTCCGAGCTGGTCGGCCGGGCGATCCGCGACGCGGTCGCGACGAGCGGGCTTCCCGAGGGCGTCTTCTCGCTCCTCTTCGACAGCGGATACGAGATCGGCCAGGCGCTGGTCGCCGATCCTCGGATCAAGGCGGTGGGCTTCACCGGATCGCGGCGCGGCGGGCTCGCGCTGATGAAGATCGCGCAGGCGCGCCCCGAGCCGATCCCGGTCTATGCCGAGATGAGCTCGATCAACCCCGTCCTCCTTTTCGCCGGGGCGCTGGAGGAACGGGGGCCGGCGATCGCGCAGGCGTTCGTCACGTCGCTGATGATGGGCGCGGGCCAGTTCTGCACCAGCCCCGGCCTATTGCTCGGAATCGAGGGCGACGGCCTCGACCGCTTCACCCAGGCGGCGGCGGAAGCGCTCAAGGAGGCCGCGCCGGGCACCATGCTCACGCCCGGCATCCACCAGGCCTATTGCACTGGAGTAGAGGCGCTCGCGGCGCACGACCGGGTCGAGACCCTCGCGCGCGGTAAAGCGGGCCATAATTTTCAGGGGCAGGCCGGTCTCTTCGCCACCAGCGCCGATGCCTTCATGGCCGACGAAACGCTCCGCGAGGAGATTTTCGGTTCGAGCTCGCTGATCGTGCGCTGCGCCGACGAGCCGGAGCTCGCCGACGTCGTCGAGAGCCTGGAAGGCCAGCTGACCGCGTCGATCCACATTTCCGAGAGCGACCATGACGACGCACGCAAGCTCCTCCCGGTTCTGGAGCGAAAGGTCGGCCGGATCCTCGTCAACGGCTTCGGCACCGGAGTCGAGGTCAACCACGCCATGGTCCATGGCGGCCCCTTCCCCTCTACGTCGGACGGCCGCTCGACCTCGGTCGGAAGCATGGCGATCGATCGCTTCCTCCGCCCGGTCGCCTATCAGGACCTTCCCGACGCTCTGCTCCCCGACGAGCTTAGAGACTCCAATCCGCTCGGAGTGGACCGGCTGGTGGACGGCAGACCCGTGCCCGGCCACGCTTGACAGCCGAAGCGGGCGAGAAGATTGGTAGCGCTACCAACGCGCGAGACTCGGGGCGGACAGCTTGGAACAGCAATTTTCAGCCGGGATGCTGCCCGTCGACCGGGAGGCGGCGATACTCGTCGGGCGGCTCCGGCTCGACGAAGGGCCCACTCCGGTGCTCATCCGGGGCGGCGAAGTGCTCGACGTCTCGGCCGCCGCGCCGACGGTGTCGGATCTGCTCGAGACACCCGACCCCGTTTCGACGGAGGGGCGCCGGATCTGCTCGGTCGACGACCTGATCGAACGCATCGCCGCTTCGGCGCCGGGGTCGTTCCTTCTTTCGCCCGTCGACCTCCAGGTCGTGAAGGCGGCCGGAGTGACCTTCGCTGTTTCGGCCGTCGAGCGGGTCATAGAGGAGCGGGCGCGCGGCGATTCGAGCGCCGCGGCGGGCATTCGCGACATGCTGGAGCGCCGGATCGGCGGCGGCATCCGGGCCGTCGTTCCGGGCTCGGAGGAGGCCGCCCGCCTCAAGTCGGCGCTGATCGACGAGGGCCTGTGGTCGCAATATCTCGAGGTCGCGATCGGCCCGGATGCCGAGATATTCACCAAGTCCCCGATCCTTTCCACGATCGGATGGGGCGGCGCCATCGGCGTCCGCTCCGATTCGACCTGGAACAATCCCGAGCCGGAAGTGGTGCTCGTCGCCGACAGCCGCGGTCGGGCCCGCGGAGCGGCGCTCGGCAACGACGTCAACCTGCGCGACTTCGAGGGGCGAAGCGCCCTTCTGCTCTCCAAGGCCAAGGACAATAACGCCTCCTGCGCGATCGGACCTTTCATCCGCCTGTTCGACAAGGGTTTCGGGATGGACGATGTCCGCGGCGCCAGGATCGAGCTGACGGTCGAGGGCCGCGACGCTTATCGGCTGGAGGGCGAAAGCTCGATGGACCAGATCAGCCGCGATCCCGAGGAGCTTCTCCGCCAGGCGATGAGCGAGCACCATTTCCCGGACGGCTTCACCCTGTTCCTCGGAACCTTGTTCGCCCCGGTTCAGGATCGTGACGAGCCGGGCCGAGGGTTCACCCACAAGGAAGGCGATGTCGTCCGCATCTCGACCCCGAGGATCGGCACCCTCTTGAACCGCGTGACCACGTCCCGCGACGCTCCGGCGTGGACGTTCGGGGTACGCGACCTCATGCGCAACCTCGCCGGGCGGGGCCTCCTTCAGGACCGGAAAGCATCGTGACCGACAGCCAGGATCAGCGCGCCATCTATCCCAGCCTTCGCGGCAAGAGGGTCCTCGTCACCGGAGGCGGATCCGGGATCGGCGCGGGCATCGTCGAGGGGTTCGTCCGGCAGGGCAGCGAAGTCGCGTTCTTCGACGTGGCGGAGGCGGATTCGAGCGCGCTCGCCGATCGCCTTGGCGCCCGCTTCGAGCGGGTCGACCTGACCGACATCGCGGCGACGCAGGCGACGATCGCGCGCCTCGCCGGGGAAGGCGGGGCGTTCGACATTCTCGTCAACAACGCCGCCAACGACGACCGCCACCGGCTGGAGGACGTCACGCCCGCTTATTGGGACGAGCGGCTGAACGTGAACCTGAAGCACCATTTCTTCTGCGCCCAGGCGGTGGTCCCGGGGATGCGCGCCAAGGGCGCCGGAGCGATCGTCAATCTCGGCTCGATCTCCTGGCACCTCGGGCTTCCCGAGCTTCCGCTCTACCAGACCGCCAAGGCGGCGATCGAGGGCCTTACCCGTTCGCTCGCCCGCGACCTTGGGCCGGACAATATCCGGGTCACCTGCGTCGTCCCGGGCAACGTCCGGACCCCGCGCCAGCTGAAATGGTACACGCCCGAGGGCGAGCGGGAGATCGTCGACGCGCAATGTCTCAAGGGTCGGCTGGCGCCCGAGGACGTGGCGGCGATGGTCCTTTTCCTCGCTTCGGACGATGCCCGGCTGGTCACCGGACACGAATATTTCGTCGATGCCGGGTGGCGCTGAGATGAAAGCGGCGCGGCGTTCGGCGCTCGCGGCCGCCCTCGCCTTCTCCGCTCCAGCCGCGGCGGCGCCGTCGCTCCATCCCCTCTTCTCCGATCACGCGGTCCTTCAGCGGGAGCGGCCGATCCCGGTGTGGGGCAAGGCCGATCCCGGAGAGGCGGTGACGGTGACTCTCGGCGCCTCATCGGCGCGGGCGACCGCCGGGCGGGACGGCGCCTGGCGCGTGGACCTTCCGGCGATGCCGGCGGGCGGTCCCTACCGCCTCGAAGCGATCGGCAAGGCCGGCGCCCGCTCCGCCGCCGCCGACGTTCTGGTCGGCGACGTCTGGCTCTGCTCGGGCCAGTCCAACATGGAGCTGCAGGTCTCCCGGGCGCTGAACGCCGAGGGCGAGATTTCGAGCGCGAAGGACGGCGCGCTTCGCCTCCTCACCGTTCCGCAGAAGACCGCCGCCGACCCGGCCACGGCTTTCGGCGGGCCGGTCGCCTGGGCGGCCGCGTCACCCGAAAGCGTAAGAGGCTTCTCGGCCGCCTGCTATTTCATGGCGCGCGACCTGCGCGCATCGCAGGGCGTTCCGATCGGCGCGATCGCCGCCAGCTGGGGCGGCACCGCCATCCGATCGTGGATGGACGAGGCCGGGAGCCGCGCCGTCGGCGGCGAGGACGTCGACCTCCTGGCGCTCTACCGGCGCGATCCCGCCGCCGCCAACCGCCGGTTCGGGGAGCGCTGGCAGGCCTGGTGGCGCGCCCGCTCCGCCGCCGAGCCGTGGCGCGACCCCGCCGTCCTGACGTGGAAGCCGATGCCGAAGATCGGCTATTGGGAGACTTGGGACGATCCCGCCTTCGCCGCCTTCAACGGGATGGTCTGGGCGACGACGACCGTCACCCTCACCCCCGCCGAAGCCGCGCTCGGAGCGACCCTGTCGCTCGGGGTGATCGACGAACTGGACGAGACCTGGGTGAACGGCGTTCCCATCGGCAACACCTTCAGCTGGGACTCGCCGCGGGATTATAAGGTGCCGGAGGGGCTGCTCCACGCCGGCGAGAACCGAATCCTCGTCAACCTGTTCGACGGCTACGGCAATGGCGGCTTCCAGGGCCCGGCCGACAAGCTTCGACTGACCTTCGCCGACGGATCGTCCAGGCCGCTCGGCGAGGGCTGGCGCTATTCGGTGGCGCCGAGCGGACCCGGCGAGCCGCCGCGCCCGCCCTGGGATGCGGCGGCGGGCCTGTCGCTCATCCACAACGGCATGATCGCGCCGCTCGCGCCCTTCGGGCTGAAGGGCGTCGCCTGGTATCAGGGCGAGGCGGACGCCGGCGCTCCGGCCGGCTATGCGGAAAAGCTGGCCGCGATGATGGCCGGCTGGCGCCGCGAGTTCGAAGCGGCCGACCTGCCCTTCCTGATCGTCAGCCTCGCCAATTTTGGTTCTCCCTCCTCCGCTCCGGGCGAGAGCGGCTGGGCCGAGATCCGCGAGGCGCAGCGCCGGGCGGTGGAGGGTGACCGCCGCTCCGGCCTGGTCGTCGCGATGGACCTCGGCGAGCGGCTCGACATCCACCCGGCCAACAAGCAGGAGGTCGGCCGCCGCCTCGCCCGCGCCGCCCGGGCGGCCGCTTATCACGGCCGCGACCCCGCCGGACCTCGGGCGCTTCGGGCACGACTCGGCGGCGGCGCGGACGTCGTGGTGGAGTTCGGCGGAGTGACCGGCGCGCTTCGGACCTGGAGCGGCGCGAAGGCGCTCGGCTTCGAGCTTTGCGGCCCGCACGCCGGAAGCTGCCGCTTCGTCGACGCGGTGGCCGAAGGCTTGACCGTCCGGCTCGCCGGCGACGGCCGGCCGGCGACGCGGGTCCGCTACGCCTGGGCCGACGCGCCGGTGGTCAATCTGTACGACGAAGCGCCGCTTCCGCCCGGCCCCTTCGAGCTGGCGATCCGGTAGAGACTAATGATTGTGGCGCGGCGTCTTCGCCGACGTGCCGCGATACTTGACCGCGAATTCGAGCACGCCGCCCTGGTCGAGCTGGCCCGTCTTCTCGCGGTACAGCTCTTCCCAGGGGGTATTGCTCTCCGGCACCGGGGGAGGAGCCTGCCCCTTGCGCCGGTCGATCTCCGCCTCGTCGACGAGGGCGTCGCAGCGCCCGGAATTGAGGTCGATGCGGATGATGTCGCCCGTCCTCAACCAGGCGAGGCCGCCGCCCGCGGCGCTTTCCGGCGACGCATTGAGGATGGAGGGGCTGTCGGACGTGCCGGACTGGCGGCCGTCCCCGAGCGTCGGGAGGCTGGTGATCCCGCACTGGAGGAGATGGTCCGGAGGCTGCATGTTGACCACTTCGGCCGAGCCCGGCCAGCCGAGCGGGCCGGCGCCGCGGATGACGAGGATGCAACGTTCGTCCACGTCGAGCGCCGGATCGTTGATCCGGTGGTGGTAATCGTCCGACCCGTCGAACACGATGGCCCGCGCTTCGAACACCCCCTCGCGCCCTTCCTCCGAAAGATAGCGACCTCGGAACTCGTCGGAGATGACGCTGGTCTTCATGATCGCGAAGTCGAACAGATTGCCCTTCAAGACGAGGAAGCCGGAGCGCTCCTTGAGCGGGCGGGAGAAGGGGTAGATCACCTCGCGGTCGACGGCCTCCCGGCCTTCGAGATTTTCCGCCTGGGTCCGGCCTGTGACGGTCGGCGCATCGCCGTCCAGTCTTCCCGCCTGAAGCAGCTCCCACATCACCGCCGGGACCCCGCCGGCGCGATGGAAGCGCTCCGAGAGATACTGGCCGGCGGGCTGCATGTTGACGAGCAGCGGCAGGTCGTAGCCATGCGCCATCCAGTCCTCGGGCGCGAGCTCCACGCCGGCATGGCGGGCCATGGCGACGATGTGCGGCTGAGCGTTGCTCGATCCGCCGATAGCCGCGTTGAGGCGGATCGCGTTGAGGAAGGCGGTGCGGGTCAGGATCCTCGACGGGCGCAGATCCTCATAAGCCATGGCGACGATCCGCCGTCCGGTCTCGTAGGCCATCTGCCCGCGCTCGCGATAGGGCGCGGGGATCGCGGCATTGCCGGGAAGCGACATTCCCAGGGCCTCGGAAATCGCGTTCATCGTCGAGGCGGTGCCCATCGTGTTGCAATGGCCCGCCGAGGGCGCGCTATCGCTGGCGCGGCGGAGGAACTCCTCCTCGTCTATCTCGCCGGCGCCGAGCAGCCGGCGCGAGCGCCAGATCACCGTCCCCGATCCGACCAGCTCTCCGTCGTGCCAGCCGTCGAGCATCGGTCCGCCCGAAAGGGTGATCGCCGGAATGTCGACCGTCGAAGCCGCCATGATCGACGAGGGCGTCGTCTTGTCGCAGCCGGTGGTGAGGACGACGGCGTCGATCGGGTAGCCGTTCAATATCTCGACCAGGCCGAGATAGGCGAGGTTGCGGTCGAGCGCCGCGGTGGGCCGGCGGCAATTTTCGAAGATCGGGTGGAGCGGGAATTCCATCGGAATCCCGCCCGCGTCGCGGATTCCGGCTCGGACCCGGTGGGCGAGCTCGAGATGAATCCGGTTGCACGGCGCGATGTCCGAGCCGGACTGGGCGATCCCGACGATCGGCTTTCCGCAGCGAAGCTCGTCCGGGGTGATGCCGTAGTTCATGAACCGCTCGAGATAGAGCGCGGCCATGTCGCTCCTTCCCGGCGCGGCGAACCACTCGCGGGAGCGGAAGGGGCGGACGGGGGTCATGATGTCCTCCCCGGAACGGGGAGGGGGACCAGGCGAAGCCTGGTGGAGGGGGGCCTGCGGGTGGCACTGAGCCCCCTCCACCGCACTTCGTGCGGTCCCCCTCCCCGTCCCGGGGAGGACAAGCAAATCACCCCTGCATCTCCTCGAGCTCCTTGCCCTTGGTCTCGCGGATGAACTTAGAGACCAGGAAGAAGCTGATCACCGCGCACACGCCGTAGAAGGTGTAGCTTGCGGCGAGGCCGAGGTTCTTCGCCATTCCCGGGAAGGTGAAGGTCACCAGAAAGTTCGCGAACCACTGGAAGAAGCCGGCGACGGCGAGGGCGGAGCCGCGGATCTGGTTCGGGAACATCTCGCCGAGCATGACCCACATCACCGGCCCCCACGAGACGTTGAAGAAGATCACGTAGAGATTGGCGGCGACCACCGCGACCATTCCGAGATCCTTCGACAGGACCAGGTTGCCGGCCGGATCGAGCGATCCGTGGCTGAAGGCGTAGACCATGACGAACAGGGTCGCGGCCATGCCCGCCGAGCCGATCAGGAGCAGCGGCTTTCGGCCGATCCGGTCGATCACCGCGATGGTGATGAAGCAGGCGGCGATCGAGACCGCGCCGGAGACGATGTTGATGAGCAGCGAGTCGCTCTCGCTGAAGCCGGCGAGCTGCCACAAAGTCGCGCCGTAATAGAAGATGACGTTGATCCCGACGAGCTGCTGGAACACCGCCAGCATGATCCCGACCCAGACGATGGGACGGAGGCCCATGAAGCCGCGCGACCCGGCCGGAGCGAGCACGTCGCTTAGCCGCGGGCGGTGATCGTCGCTGAAGGTGGCGCGGATCTCCCCCAGCTTCGAATCCGCGACTTCCGGGCCGAACAGCTTGGTGAGGACCGCGAGGGCGGCCTGGTTGCGGCCCTTCGAGACCAAATAGCGCGGGCTTTCGGGAATGAGGAGCAGGGCGATCAGGAAGATCGCGGCGGGCAGGGCCTGCATCAGGTACATCCAGCGCCACGCTTCGATTCCGCCCCAGAAGGCGGCGGTCGACTGGCCCGCCGACGCGGCCAGGAAGTAGTTGACGAGGAAGGCGGCGGTCAGGCCGGTGATGATCATGATCTGCTGAACGGTCGTCATCCGGCCCCGGATGCTCGCCGGAGCGACCTCCGAAATATAGGCGGGCGAAAGCACGCTCGCGGCTCCGACGGCCATTCCGCCCATGATCCGCGCCGCGACGAAGAGCAGGTGGCTGTGGGCGACGCCCTGAACGATCGCGCCGATCAGGAACAGGATGGCGGCCAGCATCATCGTGTTGCGCCGGCCCATCAGGTCGGCGAGCCGGCCGGCGAAGAAGGCGCCGATGAAGCAGCCGATCAGAAGCGACGCGACGGTGAAGCCGAGGCCATTGCTCGGCGAGAAGCTGCCCGGGACGAGATCGAAGGCGCGGGCCAGCCCGTCCTGAGTTCCGTTCACCGCGCCGCTGTCATATCCGAACAGGAAACCGCCGATCGTCGCCACGGCGACGATCGCCCCGATAAAGCCCATGTTGGCGCGCGAAGCGCTCGCCTCGGTCATCTCATCCTCCCTTGCCCCGAGTCGCCGGAGCCGCGATTTTTTATCGCGCTATGTTAGCGTTAACGAGAGCGATGTGAACCCGCGATTTTGGCGCCGGCGCGGGACTCCCCCGCGGCGGCGGCCGAGGCGGGCGGACCGGAGGATTCGCGGACGACGAGGGCATGGTCGAGCACCCGCTCGGTGAATCGGCGGGCGCTTCCGGGGCGGTTGCGAAGATCGTTGAGAAGGAGCTCGAGCGCCGCTTCCGCCATCGCCGAAATGGGCTGCCTGACGGTGGTCAGCTCGGGCCAGATCGTCGTCGCGAGCGACGTGTCGTCGAAGCCGACGACGCTAAGGTCGCCCGGCACGTTCAACCCGCGGCGGTGGGCGACGCTGACCGCGGCGGCGGCCATGTCGTCGTTGCTGGCGAAGATCGCCGTCGGGGCGGGACGGAGCGCGAGCAGCCTTTCGGAGGCGGCGAGGCCCGAACGGTAGGTGAAATAGCCCTGCTCGACCGGCCCGGGCGCGAGGCCGGCCTCGTCGAGAGCATGCCGGAAACCGCGCTCGCGCTCGTGGCTCGCGATGTGGTTGGGATGGCCCTTGATGAAGCCGATATGACGGTGGCCGAGGCCGAGCAGGTAGCGGGTCATCTCCGCCGCCGCCTCGAAATCGTTGATCCGGATGTTGAGGCTGTCGTCGCGCGGCTCGCCCATGGCGACGGTGACGACCGGGATTCCGATCGCCGTCAGTTCGGACATGATCGGAACCGATTCCGAGAGCGGCGGCGGAAGGATGACGCCCTGCACCTCGCTGGTGGCAAAGCGGCGCGTGACCTCGGCCTGCTCGTCCGCCGTCTCGGACTCGCACGATTCGATCACCAAGTGGCAGCCGGCGCGGCGTGCCGCCTCGAGCGCGCCGATGAGGAACTGGCTAAGATAGGCGGCGCTCGGATTGGCGTAGAGCAGGCCGATATGATCGGCCGCTCCGGCGGCCAGGCTTCGAGCCGCCGTGTTGGGCGAATAGTTCAGATTGGCCACCGCCTCGAGCACCGCGATGCGGGTCGACTCGCGCACGTTGCGCCCGCCGTTCATCACCCGCGAGACCGTCATCGCCGACACGCCGGCGGCGCGCGCGACGTCCTCGATGGTGATCGTCCCCCGACTTCTCCGGCTCGGCTTGGCCATTCCACCCCTTTCGCGCCGTCACCCTATGGACGCGGCAGGGCCAATGCAATTGCGTTGCCCCCGCGGCGCCGGGCCGATATTGGTAGCGCTACCATACCGGCGACAGACCGGTCGAGGAAGAGGAGCCGTAACGGATGAACGCCCACCCCACCCCCGATCGGCCCCGCCGCTCCTCCGCGCTTCTCCTCGCGGCGGCGCTGGCCGGCGCCTCGCTCCTTGCCGGCGGTCCCGCGCTGCTGGCGGCCCCGGTCTCCACGTCCGCCGAGCGCCCGCTCTACAAGGACCCGTCGCAGCCGGTCGACCGCCGGGTCGAGGACCTGCTGAGACGGATGACGTTGGAGGAGAAGGTCGGGCAGATGGTCACCGTCTGGGAGCATAAGGACAAGATCCAGACTCCGGACGGCACTTTCGATCCGGCGAGGGCCTCCGCCGCTTTCCCGAACGGCCTCGGCCAGATCGCCCGCCCGTCGGACCGGCGGGGCGTGACCGTCGCCGCCAACGGCGCGGCCGGCGCGGCGGCGGGCTCGGTCGGCCGCGACGCCCGGGAAACCGCCGACTATATCAACGCCGCCCAGCATTGGGCGGTCGAGCGCACCCGCCTGGGCATTCCGATCATCATGCACGAGGAGTCGCTCCACGGCTATGTCGCCCGGGGCGCGACCAGCTTCCCGCAGGCGATCGGCCTCGCCAGCACCTGGGATCCGGAACTTCTGACCCGGGTGTTCTCGGTCGCCGCCCGGGAGATGCGCGCCCGGGGCGCGACCCTGGCGCTGGCGCCGGTGGTCGACGTCGCGCGCGATCCGCGCTGGGGACGGATCGAGGAGACCTATGGCGAGGACCCTTATCTGGTCGGCGAGATGGGCCTCGCCGCCATTCGCGGCTTCCAGGGCACCACGCTTCCCCTGGCGAGGGACAAGGTGTTCGTCACTCTGAAGCACCTGACCGGCCACGGCCAGCCGGAGAACGGCACCAATGTCGGCCCGGCCAGCCTCGGCGAGCGCGAGCTTCGAACCGACTTCTTTCCGCCCTTCGAGCGGGCGGTGAAGACATTGCCGGTCCGCTCGGTCATGGCTTCGTATAACGAGATCGACGGAATCCCCTCGCACGCCAACAAATGGCTTCTAACCGACGTGCTGCGCGGCGAATGGGGCTTCAGGGGCGCCGTGGTCAGCGACTATTTCGCGATCAAGGAGCTGGTCGGCCGGCACCATATGTTCACCGACATTCGCGACGCCGCGGCCCGGGCGCTCGATTCCGGAGTCGATTCCGAGACTCCGGACGGCGACGCTTTCTCGACCCTGGCCGAGCAGGTCCGCTCGGGGCGAGTGCCGATCGCCGAAGTGGACGAGGCGGTGCGCCGGATCCTTCGACTCAAGTTCGAGGCCGGCCTCTTCGAGAACCCCTACGCCGATTCGAAAAGGGCGCTCGCCCGCGAAGCGACTCCGGACGCGATCGCGCTCGCCCGCGAGGCGGCGCGCGAGGCGATGGTGCTTCTCAAGAACGACCAGGGCGTGCTCCCGCTCGATGCGGGCCGGATCAAGCGGCTGGCGGTGCTCGGCACCCATGCCAGAGACACCCCGATCGGCGGCTATAGCGACGAGCCGAGACACGTGGTCAGCGTGCTCGAGGGCCTTCGCAACGAAGCCAGGGGCCGCTTCGCCGTCGACTATTCCGAAGGGGTGAGGATCACCGAGAAAAGGGTGTGGGCCGCGGACGAGGTCAAGCTCGTGCCCGAGGCGGTCAACCGGCGGCTGATCGCCGACGCGGTGGAGACGGCGCGCAAGGCGGACGTCGTGGTGATGGTGCTCGGCGACAACGAGCAGACCAGCCGCGAGGCCTGGGCCGACAGCCATCTCGGCGATCGCTCCTCGCTCGACCTGATCGGCCAGCAGGAGGATCTCGCGCGCGCGATCTTCGCGCTCGGCAAGCCGACGGTGGTGATCCTGCTCAACGGCCGGCCGCTGTCGGTCAATTATCTGGCCGAGAAGGCGCCGGCGCTGATCGAAGGCTGGTATCTGGGGCAGGAGACCGGCAACGCCGTCGCCGACGTGCTGTTCGGCCGCTCCAGCCCGGGCGGCAAGCTCCCCGTCTCGATCGCCCGCAACGCCGGCCAGCTGCCGATCTTCTACAACCGCAAGCCGACGGCGCGGCGCGGCTATCTGTTCGACACGACGGCGCCGCTCTACCCGTTCGGCTTCGGCCTTGGCTACACCCGCTTCGAACTGGGCGCGCCGAGGCTCGCCCGCGCTTCGATCCGCGCCGACGAGAAAGTGAAGGTGAGCGTCGACGTCGCCAACACCGGCCGCCGCGCCGGCGACGAGGTGGTCCAGCTCTACGTCCGCGACGACGCCGCCAGCGTCACCCGCCCGGTCATCGAGCTGAAGCGCTTCCGGCGAGTCACCCTCCAGCCCGGCGAGCGGCGGACGGTGACGTTCGAGCTGACGCCCGACGACCTCGCGCTCTGGAACGTCCAGATGAAGCGGGTGGTCGAGCCCGGGACCTTCACCATTTCGGCGGGTCCGAACTCCGTCGAACTGAAGAGCGCGACCCTGACCGTCACCGGATAACGAAACCGTCGCCCCAGCGAAGGCTGGGGCCCCGGCGGGTGAAAGGCGCGGTGGTCTTCACCCGCTGGGGTCCCAGCCTTCGCTGGGACGACGGTCAGGGAGCCGCTCCTCCCGCGCCCTCCACCGGACACGCCGCCGCGAGGCGGGAGGCGAAAGAACGTCCGCGCGGGATGAGCAATCCGTCGCCTCAGCGAAGGCCGGGGCCCCGGCGGGTGAAAGGCGCGGTGGTCTTCACCCGCTGGGGTCCCAGCCTTCGCTGGGATGACGGTCAGGGGGTCGCTCCTCCCGCGCCCTCCACCGGACACGCCGCCGCGAGGCGGGAGGCGAAAGAACGTCCGCGCGGGATAAGCAATCCGTCGCCCCAGCGAAGGCTGGGGCCCCGGCGGGTGAAAGGCGCCGTGGTCTTCACCCCCTGGGGTCCCAGCCTTCGCTGGGATGACGGTCAGGGGGTCGCTCCTCCCGCGCCCTCCACCGGACACGCCGCCGCGAGGCGGAGGCGAAAGAACGTCCGCGCGGGACAAGCAATCCGTCGCCCCAGCGAAGGCTGGGGCCCCGGCGGGTGAAAGGCGCGGTGGTCTTCACCCCCTGGGGTCCCAGCCTTCGCTGGGACGACGGTCAGGGGGTCGCTCCTCCCGCGCCCTCCACCGGACACGCCGCCGCGAGGCGGGAGGCGAAATCCGTCCGCGCGGGAAGGGCGATGCCCCGCGCACCGGCCCGCCCCTCCAGCCCCTGGGGGCCCGCCGGAAGCGACGGGTCGGCCGCCTCGCGATAGGCCGGGTCGCGCTCCGCCTCGCTTAGCGTGACGAACCGGAAGCCCTCGCTCCGGTACAAAGCGACGAGGCGGGGAAGCATCCGGGCGTCGAACGAACCGGTGTGCATCAGCAGCACATAGGGTATGTCGCGGCCGTACAGGGTCTTCGACAGGCCACGGTAGAAACGCACGCCGTCCCGAGCCGCCTCGAGGTACATCCGCTCCAGCTCGGCGACCGCCGCCTGATCGCCCTTGCTCCGGCAGCGGGCATAGGGCGCCGTCCATTGCCAATCCGCGAAGTCCATCGTCACGTCGGCGACATGGTAGCCGCGCCGGGCGAGGATCGCGCGCACCGCGGAGCGCTTCGCCGGGTCCTTGCCTTCCGAGAGATAGGGATAGCGGAACCAGTGCCAGTCGCCGCGCCCCATCAGGCCGGCGAGCAGCGGCTCGTTGCGGGCGATCTCCTGCTCGTAGGCGGCGGGGTCGAGATCGTCGACATTGGCGTGGGACCAGCCGTGGTTGCCGAGCGGCACCCCCGCCCGGCGCCAGGCCCGAAGCGCCTCCATCGTCGCCGGATCGCTCTCGGTCCAGCGGCCGTTGACGAAGGCGTAGGCGGTTCGGACGCCCGACGCCTCGAGCGCCGCCGTCATCCGCCGCGCGACGTCGAGCGGAGTCTCGCCCGCCGGGATCGGGCCGTGGACGGGAAGGTCGTCGATGGTGATCGCGAGGCTCGGCGGCGGCGCGGCCCGGCGGGCCGGGGTCGCGCAGGCGGCGAGGCCGGCGAAAGCGAGGAATGCGAAAAGCGCCGAGCGACTCACCGCCGCGCCTCGAGCTCGGCCGAGCCGACCGAGGAAGAGGGTCTCCACAGGTCGATGCCGGCCTCCACCGCGTGACGGTCGATCGCCGCGAGCTCGTCCTCGGAAAAGTCGAGCCGGCGAAGGGCGCCGAGCGAGTCGGTCAGCTGATCGACGGTGCGGGCGCCGATCAGCGCCGAGGTGACTCGCGAATCTCGAAGCACCCAGGCGATCGCCATCTGGGCGAGGGTCTGGCCGCGCTCCACGGCGATGGCGTGGAGCGCCCTGACGTGGCCGAGATTCGCCTCGGTCAGAAGGCCGGTCGAAAGCGAACCGCCCTTCGCCGCTCGAGCCTCTTCCGGCACGCCGCCGAGATATTTGCCGGTGAGCATCCCCTGCGCCAGCGGCGAAAAGGCGATGCAGCCGATGCCGAGCGCGCCGAGCGTGTCGAGAAGCCCGTTCTCGACCCAGCGGTTGAGCATCGAATAGCTTGGCTGGTGGATGAGCAGCGGCACGCCTTCGGAGCGGAGGATCGAATGCGCCTCGCGGGTGAGCTCCGCCGAGTAGGAGGAGATTCCGACGTAGAGCGCCTTGCCCTGGCGGTGCGCCTGGACGAGGGCGCCCATCGTCTCCTCGAGCGGAGTCGAGGGATCGACCCGGTGCGAATAGAAGATATCGACATAATCGAGCCCCATCCGCTTCAGGCTCTGGTCGAGGCTGGCGAGCAGATATTTGCGCGATCCGCCGATCCCGTAGGGGCCCGGCCACATGTCGTAGCCCGCCTTGGTGGAGACGATCAGCTCGTCGCGGTGGGCGCGGAAGTCGGCGGCGAGGATGCGGCCGAAATTCTCCTCCGCGGAGCCGTAGGGAGGTCCGTAATTGTTGGCGAGGTCGAAGTGGGTGACTCCGGAGTCGAACGCCCGCCGGAGGATCGCCCGCCCGGTCTCGAACACATCGGCCCCGCCGAAATTCTGCCATAGGCCGAGCGAGACGATCGGAAGGTCGAGCCCGCTCCGCCCGCAGCGGCGATAGGGCATCCGGCCGTCGTATCGGGCCGGATCGGGGGAATAAGCTTCGATCATCGTCTTCCTCGTCGGGTGAGCGCCCTAGGCCTGCCGCGGCCGAGCCGCGGCGAAGGCGGCGGCGATCGCCCCGCGCAGGGGCTTGGGCCGGAACTCCAAGTCATAGGGCGTGCCGCGCTTGATCGACCGGTCGGCCCGCGGATCGAAGCCGGTAAGCCAGCTGTACCGGTCGACCAATCCCCAGGCGAGGACGTCGCCGAGCTGGGGGTAGCTTAGCATGACTTCGAGATAGGCCTTGGCATAATCCGCCACCATCCGGTCGCGCACGGCGATATCGTCCGGCGCCTTCTTGTCGTTGACGTCGAATTCGGTGACGAGGAGCTTGAAGCCCATTCCCACCACTTCGTCCAGGAAGCGGCGCCACGGGCCTTCCGATTCGCGCACGATGTCGGCGACCGGAAGGTCCTTGAGGAGCCGGATATGCGACTGGACCCCAAGCGCGTCGACCGGAGTTCCGCGCTTGCGGAAGCCGCGGAGCAGAGCGAGCACGCCCTCGATATGGGTCTCGTCCTCGGTGCCCCGCTCCCAGCTCATATAATCGTTGTAGACGAGCTGGGCGTGCGGCGCCTCGGCCCGGGCGGTGTGGAACATGAGGTCGAGGGTCGCCTCGCCGCCCAGGGCGCGGGTGACTACCGTGTCGCGGATCCGTCCGGTCTCCGGCTGGACCGCCTCGTTGACCACGTCGTAGGACGCGATCTTCGCCCCGTAGCGGCGGCAGACGGTTCGGACATGGGCGGCGAGAAGCCGCTCCGCCTCCGCCGCCGGGCGCGGGCCGAAGTCATGCGCCACCAGCCACTTCGGGTACCATTTCTCAGGGAGCCAGAAGAGCGTGTGGCCGCGCAGCGCCATGCCGCGGGCGAGGGCATGATCGACGATGGAATCGAAGGCGCGGAAGTCGAACCTGTCCGCCGACGGCCGCGTCCACTGCCATTTGAGCTCGTTTTCCGGGACGAGCAGCGAGCATTCGCGCTCGAGCAGGGCGGCGTAGGCGGGGTTGGCGAAGCTGCCGCGGTCCGCGCCGGGCGCGCTCCACGAGACGGCCGACCCGAAGCGGCGCCCGCTCCGCCGGGCGAGGGAGTCCAGGGACGGCCCGCCGGCGAGCGGGCCGGCATTCGGCCGGACGCCCGGGGCCGCGCAGGCCGAGGCGGCCAGCGCAAGCCCTCCGGCGAGCATGTCGCGCCTGTTGACGGTCACGGGGTTTCCCTTCCTGACGGCTCTTCTTCTGGTAGCGCTAACAGGCTAGAAGGGCGGGGACAATGACGCTTTGGCTGAACCTCGTTCGAGCCGTCCTGGCTATCGCGCCGCTCGCCGCCGCGCCCGCCGCCCGCGCCGACGACGGCTACCGGCTGTGGCTTCGCTACGACCCTCTCGAAGCGCCGCGACGCGCGCGCCTGGCTCCGACGATCCGAAGCCTGGTGGTCGAAGGCGGCACTCCCACCCTCCTCGCCGCCCGAGGCGAGCTTGAACGGGGGCTGGCGGGGCTGCTGGCGCGGCGGATTCCGCTCGGCGCGGCGGCCCGGCCCGGAGCCGTCATCGTCGGCACCGAGCGCTCCTCGCCGACGCTCGCGGCACTAAAGCTCCCGCTGTCGGGCCTTTCCGCCGACGGCTTCCTGATCCGCACCGTCCGGGTGCGGGGCGGCGAGGCGACCGTCGTCGCCGGCACGACCGAGCTCGACGCGCTCTACGGCGCGTTCGCCTTCCTTCGCCTGCTGCAGACCGGCCGGCCGCTCGGCGCGCTGGACGTCGCCGATTCGCCGCGCCTCAAGCTTCGCGTGCTCGATCATTGGGACGATCTCGACCGGCACGTCGAGCGCGGCTATTCCGGCCTCTCGCTGTGGGACTGGCGGACCCTGCCCGGCTGGAAGGACCCGCGCTACACCGACTATGCCCGGGCCGATGCCTCGGTCGGGATCAACGGCGCCGTCCTCAACAACGTCAATTCGAGCGCCGACATCCTCGCTCCGGCCTATCTCGAGAAGGCGGCGGCGCTCGCCGGCCTATTCCGCCCCTGGGGAGTCCGGGTCTACCTCTCCGCGCGCTTCTCGGCGCCGGTGGAGCTTGGCGGCCTGGCCACGGCCGACCCGCTCGACCCCGCCGTCCGCGCCTGGTGGAAAGCGAAAGCCGACCAGATCTATCGGCTGATCCCCGACTTTGGCGGCTTCCTGGTCAAGGCCAATTCGGAAGGGCAGCCCGGCCCGCAGGATTATGGACGCAGCCATGCGGAAGGCGCCAACATGCTCGCCGAAGCGCTTGCGCCGCACGGCGGGATCGTCATGTGGCGCGCCTTCGTCTACTCGGCGGCGCCGGGCGGAGACCGGGCCAAGCAGGCGTTCGACGAATTCACCCCGCTCGACGGCCGGTTCAGGCCGAACGTCCTGCTTCAGGTGAAGAACGGCCCCATCGACTTCCAGCCGCGCGAGCCCTTCCATCCCCTGTTCGGGGCGATGCCGAAGACTTCGCTCGCGATGGAAGTCCAGATCACCAAGGAATATCTCGGCTTCAACACCCACCTCGCCTACCTCGGCACGATGTGGGAGGAGGTGCTTCGAAGCGATACCGGCCGAGGCGGTGCGGGGGGCGCTTGGGTCGCCGGCACGCTAAGCGGAATGGCGGGGGTCGCGAACGCCGGGACGGCGCGCAACTGGAGCGGCTCGCAGTTCGACCAGGCCAATTGGTATGCGTTCGGGCGGCTCGCCTGGGACCCCCGCCTCGGCGCTCGAGACGTCGCCGAGGAATGGGCGCGGATGACCTGGCGCGCCGGCCCTGGGGCGACGGAGCGGATCGTCGCGATGATGATGGGCTCGCGCCAGGCGGTGGTCGATTACATGACCCCGCTCGGGCTCCACCATCTGATGGCGACCGGCCACCATTACGGTCCGGGACCTTGGGTGGCGGACCTCGCCCGGGCGGACTGGAACCCGGTTTATTATCATCGCGCCGACCAGAGCGGAATCGGCTTCGACCGCACCGCGACCGGGAGCGGCGCCGTGGGGCAATACGGCCCGGCGGTCGCCGCCCGGTTCGCCAGCCTGGACAGGGTGCCCGAGGATTTCCTGCTCTGGTTCCATCATGTCCCGTGGGACCACCGGCTTCGTTCCGGCCGGACCGTCTGGGACGAGCTGGTCGTCCGCTACGACCGGGGAGTCGCAAAGGCCGTTGCGATGCGGCGCGAATGGGCGGGCCTTGCCGGCGCGGTCGATCCCGAACGCCATTCCGAGGTGGCGGCGTTCCTCGCCATCCAGGAGCAGGAAGCGCGATGGTGGCGCGATTCCTCGATCGCCTATTTCCAGAGCGTTTCGAAGCGCCCCCTGCCCGCGGGCCACGCCGCGCCCGCCCACGACCTGCCTTACTACCAGGCGCTGCGCTTTCCCTATGCTCCCGGCCAGTGACCTAGCGGCGGCCGAGGCCCCGGAGGAGGAACTGGCGGATTCGCTCGCGAAGCGCCGGATTGGGCTCACCGAGGATCCCGCGATGCTCGGGACGAAGATGCTCGGCGGGATGCCGCTCGTCGGCGCGGAAGACATAATGGTCGAACAGGCCGCGCCACGCCTGCCGACGCCGGGCGCCCAGCGGGGCGACCGCCAGGACGGCGTGGATCATCGCCTCGAACGCGGCGCCCGATTCCGCCGGCATGTCGTCCCACCAATAGTTGACCAGGATGTTGAGCGGCTTCAGCGCCTCGACATTGTGCCACCAGAGCGCCGGTATGTAGATCGCGTCGCCCGGCTCGAGCTCGGCGGTCCGCGCCTGGGCGAGCGCGCCGGCGAAAAGCGGAAAGGCCGCGAGGTCCGGATCGCGCACGGGCACCAGGCTCGCCGGCTGCCCGGCCATGGTGAAGTCGAGCGGACCGACGTAGAGGTTGGGCGCCTGGTCGGGCGGGAACAGGGTGAATCGGCGCCGCCCGGCCACGGCGACCGCGATATTGTCGGAAAGGTCGAAATGGGTGCTGACCACCGTCTCGTTGCCGATCCAGATGCGCGGCGCCGCCTTGCCCGAGTCGAGCAAAGCGAGCCGGTTGGCGGCCTCGAAGCCGGGCAGAACCTCGGCTACCGGAGCGGCCCCGACATAGGCCGCGGGCGCCCCCTCGCGCCCTTCCAGTTCGCGGATGAAGCGGGCGACATCGCCGAACCGGCCCTTCTTCCGCTCGAAGTTGAAGCCGCTCATGTCGGGGCGGTAGAAGAATCGTCCGCCGATCTCCGCGGGCCCGACGAAGGCGTCGACCGGCACGCCGCGATCGAAGCCGAGCATATAGTCGAACGCTTCGGCATCGGAGCGGCGCGCCGCCTCGACCGCCGGCCAGTCCCGGGCGAGGCCGCGAATCACGATCGGCTCGTAGCGATCGGCAAGGGCCGCCAGGTCCGGGACTCCTTCACATTCGGGGAGCGGCGGGAGCGGCGTCATGGTCCCGGCTTAGCCGCGCGCGGGCATGCGGGGAAGGCGCCGTGACCGCGGCCGCTTCCGACTTTTCCCTGCGTCCGCGAATGGAGGTTTCGCTGGACCGGATCGGCGCCGAGCGGGAGCCGGTGCTGACCGTCGCCCGGGCGATGGTCGAGCCCGAGGCGCTCGTCGACTATGCGGCGCGCGAGGTGCGCTTCGATCCGGTCTGGGGACCCAAGGGCGGCTATCCGGGCCTCCGAGCGCCGGCGCCGCTCGATTATGTCGGCGCCCTGGTCCGTGCTCTTAGCCCGACGATCGAACGCGCCTTCGGGCTCGGCGCCGTAAAGCTCGCGAAGGCCGAGTGCAGCTTCTCGCTGGTGACTCTGCCGCCCGATCGGCTTGCCCCGTTGCAGCGTATCCCCCACGTCGACACCACCGATCCGCTTCAGTTCGCGATCCTCCATTACCTGTGCGACACCCGCTTCGGCGGAACCGCTTTCTATCGCCACCGGGCGACGGGCTTCGAGACCCTCTCGCCGGAGCGGACCGCCGCCTTCGGAGCGGCTCGAGACCGCGAAGTGGCGCGGGCGGAGGCGCGCTACATCGTCGGCGACACGCCGCACTACCAGCGGATCGGGGCGGTCGACGCGGCTTTCGACCGGGTCGTGGTCTATCGCAGCCGCCTCCTCCACTCCGGCATCATCGCTCCGGACGCGCCGCTTAGCGAGGATCCGCGCAAGGGGCGGCTGACCGCCAATATCTTCGTCAACTATCGGCCTGCCTGAGCCGAAAGAAAGGCGCCGCCGGCTCGAGCCGGCGGCGCCCTGAAGTTCCGTCGGTCGGAGCCTAGAAGGAAGCGCGCAGGCTCGCGGTGAACCGCCGGTCGTTCATGAACCAGGAGCGCGGCGCCCGAAGCAGGTCGTTGTTGATGACCTGGGTCGTTCGGGTCACCTCGTTCAGGAGGTTCACCGCCTGGACGCCCACTTTGACGTGCTTGTTGATCGAGAAGAAGATCGATCCGTCGAGCTGCCCCGTCGATTCGTTGTAGATCGGCGCGAAGGGCACGATCACGTCGCGGACCGTGAGCAGGAAGCGCGACCGCCAATTGTAGGCGAGCCGGATCGAGATCGGCCCCTTCTCGTAGAAGGGCGTGATGTTGATCGTATGCTTCGACAGGCCCTGAAGCGGAAGGAGGCTGGTGTCGATCGTCGACGTATTGCCCGCCGCGACGTCGGGATCCGTCTCCGACAGCGTCGATTGCGCCACTCCGCTCGACTTCACATAGGTGTAGGTGGCGTTGATTCCGAAGCCGGAAAGGAGCCCCGGAAGGAAGCTGAACGTCTGCTGGTAGGCGAACTCCGCGCCGGTGATCTTGCCGGTCTGGTTCGAGTTGCCCGGAGTGGTCAGGATGACGTCGAAGGACTGGCCGTTGTTGGTGAACGAGCGCCGTTCCGTATTGTTGACCAGGACGCCGTGCAGCCGCTTGTGGAACAAGGCGAGCGAAAGCTGCCCGACGCCCTTGCCGAAATACCATTCCGCGGTGAGATCGAAATTGTCCGAGGTGATCGGCTTCAGCCGCGGGTTGCCGACCGTCGACCGGCCGATCAGCCCCTGGTTCGCGAGCACGTCCGCATCCAGCGTCGACAGCCGCAGATCGAAGAAGTTGCGGGTCAGGCCGAAGTCCGGCGGCGCGATACCCTTCGAATAAGCGGCGCGGAATTGGAGGCCGTGGCCGACCTCCAGCTTCGTGTTCAGCGACGGTAGGAAATAGTCGTAGGTCAGCCTTTCCGTCGTCGCGTTGAGAGCGCCGTTGTTGAACTGCACGGCGGCGTTCCGGGTGGCCGCCGGAAGCGCGCAGAACGGAGTCGGCGGAAGCGGATTGCCGAGCGGATCGGTCTGCGGAGTGCAGGCGCTGAACGCGAGCAGCGGGAAGGACTGGAAGCCCGACGCGCTCCGGGTCGTGCTGGTGTATCGCAAGCCGATATTGCCGCTAAGCCGGCCGCCGCCCGAAAAATCCCTGCCGAAGCGCACCATGACGTAGGCCGCCTTGTTGCGCTCGTGGACGGGATTGATCTCCTGCGGCAGGAAGTAGCTCGTTCCGGCGCCGGCCTCGTAGGTCGTCGCGAACGGATTGGCGCCCGGCACACCGCAGCGCATCGCGAGCGGCACCCAGTTCTGCGAGCAGGCCGGGTTCGCGGGATTGACCCGGGTCCGCCATTCGTCGCCGATGAGCAGGCCGTTATTGGCGTAGGCCGAATAATCCTTCACCGGGTTGCTGGCGTAGAACAGCCATGGCTCGCCGATCGGATTGCCGATCTGGCCGCGGAAGAAATTGTCGAAGCCGTACGGCGCCGCGAGGGACGAAGCCGGAGGTCCGCCCGCCGTCGCCGGATTGCCGTTGACCTGGTCGGTCAGCCAGACCGGACCGCCGCCGCCCCAGATCTCGCTCAGCACGCCCCAATTGTAGGTCGAGAAGCGCGCCGTATTCTGCCGGTCGGCGAACCGGCCGCCGACCCGGATCGAGTTCAGCCAGCCGCCGTCGTCGAACTTGTATTCGAGATCGAGCCGCGCCGCGTCCTCGTTTCCGTCGCTGTCCTCGGCATGGTCCATCGCGGAGCGGAAGAAGCTGTTATACGGATCGGTGAAGCTGTTGTGCCCGTCGCCGAAGTAGCTCGGATTCTGGTCCGAGGCGCCGCCGGCGAGGTCGGTGCAGGGGCTGTTCTTCGCCGGACCGGAGCAGACTTCGGGCGGCAGGAACTGGACGCTCGGAAGCTTGGAGCCGTCGAGGTCGATCGCCACGTTGGAGAAGCTCGAGGCCCAGAGGCCGACGTCGAGGTTGTTCACCGTCGAGCGGACGTGCTGGTAGTCGAGGTTGACCGCGAGCCGCTCCGTCGGGTTCCATTTCAGGTTGGCGCCGAAATCGTCGGTGACGAAGCGCTGCTTCGAGCCGCGGTTGATGTTGTTGCTTTGAAGGCCGTAGCGCGGCGTGCGGACGTCCCCGCTTCCGCCCCAGGCGGCGGTGTTGTTCTGGTCGTCGCGCCAGCCGGTCGGGCCGGTGATCACGCCATGGTCGAACAGTCCGTCGTCGTCGAAGGCAAGCTCGGTCCCCGGCACCCGGCGCGAGTCGCCGTTGCTGGTGACGTTGTCCGTGGCGATCTCGATCGCATGCTCGTTGTAGGATTCGCGCGAATCCGAACGCAGGAACTGAAGCGTCGCCGCGAGCGTGCGGTCGTTGTTGCGCCACTGGAGAGCGCCCGAATAGCCGTAGCGCTGACGGTCGAACTCCTGCGTGCGCATCGCCGCGCCGCGCGGGAAATAGACGGTTCCAAGCGAGGTCGCGCCGGCGGTCGGGATCACGTCGCCGTTCGAATAGAGCGTGCGCGCGCCGAAGTTGGAGATCTGGATTCCGTCGGCGCGCGAGAACAGGCGCGAGTAGACGAAGCTTCCGAGAATTCCGAACTCGCCGATCGATGTGTCGAACTTCTTGCTTCCGACGATCGCCACCGTGGGCGAGCCCTTCTTGCGGAAATCGCCCCAATTATATTCGGCCGAGCCGCCGAGATGGAAATTGGTGTCGGTGTTGTCGAAGGGCAGCCGGGTGCGAAGGTTGACGGTGCCGGCGATTCCGCCCTCGACCATGTCGGCCGACGGGCTCTTGAAGACGTCGACTCCGCCCATCAGCTCGGCCGGAACGTCGGCGAAGCTCAAGCCGCGGCCGTTGTTCGCGGTGAAGCTGTCGCGCCCGTTCAGTTCCGAGCGCACGTAGGTCAGGCCGCGGACCAGGACGCCGCTGCCTTCGACGGAGAAGTGGTCGGGGTCGCGGCCGGCCGCGAAGCGGCTGATCGACACGCCCGGAACGCGCTGAAGCGCCTCGGTGACCGAGCGGTCGGGAAGAGCGCCGATATCCTCGGACGTGATCGAATCGGAGACGACCTCGGAGGTCCGCTTGAGATCCTGGGCGCGGGCCAGGCTGCGCCGAATTCCGGTGACGACGATCGAATCGTCGTTGGCGCCATCTCCGGCGGCGGGATCGGTCGACTGGGAGATCTGCTCCTGCGCCTTCGCCTGCTCCTCGGGCGTGGTTCCCGCCGGAGGCGTGGTCGTGCTGCGGACCGGCGGCGCCGTGTCCTGCGCGGCGGCGGGCGTCGCCACCGCGACGACGCAGAGCGCCAAGGCGGAAACTCCGCCGCGAAGCGCCGCGCCGACCTGATTCCGCTCGCCCGCGGCCCCCGCCGCGATCCCAAACGCCTTCATGACACCTCCCAATGTTAGCGCTAACACTTGACGTCGCGCCAATCGTTGTTAGCGGTAACTATTACAGGCCTCGGAGGCTTGCAAGAGGGTTGCGGGACGACGGGGCGAGAGGAGCGAAGGCTGTTGCAAAACTGCAATAATCGGGCGCAGCCTGCCGTTCGCGCTCCCGCTCGGAAAGACGATGCCTGAAACGCCCTCGCGAGACATATCGGCCGGCGGCGGAGGCGGGAACGCGATGAGCGACCGCCGGATCCGCAAGGTGGTCATCGTCGGCGGCGGAACCGCGGGCTGGATGGTCGCCGCGGCCATGGCCCGGCTCACCGCCGCGGGCACCGAGATCATGCTCGTCGAATCGGACGAGATCGGGACGATCGGCGTGGGCGAGGCGACCATTCCGCCGATCCGCACCTTCAACGCCATGCTGGGGATCGACGAGGACGATTTCGCCGCTCGAACCCAGGCCACGTTCAAGCTCGGCATCGAGTTCGTCGACTGGACCCGGCGCGGCCATCGCTACATGCACCCGTTCGGCCGCTTCGGGGCGGACATGGAGGCGGTGAAATTCCACCAATATTGGCTCAAGTTCCGGTCGCGCGGCGAGGCGGCCGAGCTCGAGGCCTACAATCTGTGCGCCGTCGCGGCGAAGCTCGGCCGGTTCCAGAGGCCGGAGCCCGATCCGCGCTCGATCCTCTCCACCCTTAACTACGCCTTTCATTTCGAGGCCGCGCTCTACGCCGCCTATCTGCGCGCCTATTCCGAGGCGCGCGGAGTCGCGCGCGTCGAAGGCAAGGTGGTGGACGTGGAGCTTCGCGGCGAGGACGGCTTCGTCGCCGCCTTGAAGCTTGACGGCGGACGGCGGGTCGAGGGCGAGCTGTTCGTCGACTGCTCGGGCTTTCGCGGAATCCTGATCGAGCAGGCGCTGAAGACCGGCTATGAGGAATGGACGCGCTGGCTGCCCTGCGACCGGGCCGTCGCCCTCCCCTGCGCCGCCGCCGGCGCGCCCTTGCCCTACACGCGCTGCACCGCGCTCGGGGCCGGGTGGCAGTGGCGGATCCCGCTCCAGCACCGGACCGGAACCGGCTACGTCTATTCGAGCGCGCATTCGAGCGACGACGAGGCCGCCCGGGCCGCCGCCGCCCTGATCGAGGGGGAGGCCCTGGCCGAGCCGCGCTTCATCCGCTTCGCCGCCGGCCGCCGGCGCAAGCTGTGGAACCGCAACGTCGTCGCCCTGGGCCTCGCCGGCGGCTTCCTCGAGCCGCTCGAATCGACCAGCATCCACCTCGTCCAGGCCGGCATCTCGAGGCTCTTCGCGCTGTTCCCGGACCGCGGCTTCGACCCGGTTCTCGAGGCGGAATATAACCGCTTGAGCGCGATCCAGCTCGAGCAGGTGCGCGACTTCATCATCCTCCACTACAAGGCCACCGAGCGGGACGATTGCGCCTTCTGGCGCGACTGCGCGGCGATGGAGGTGCCGGAGACCCTCGCCCGCAAGATCGCGCTGTTCCGCGCCGGCGGGCGGATCTTCCGCTTCGAGGACGAATTGTTCAGCGAGGACAGCTGGCTCGCCGTCCTGATCGGACAGGGGATCGTCCCGCGAAGCTACGACCGGCTCGCCGACACGGTCGGCGATTCGGACATTCGCGGCACTCTGGCGCGGATGGCGCCGTTCATCCGAAAGGCCGCCGAGGCCATGCCCGCCCACTCCGATTACATCGCCCGGCATTGCGCCGCCCGCGCCTCGGCACCAGGGAGAAAGACGTGACCGACAACCGAATCCGCAAGATCGTCATCGTCGGCGGCGGAACGGCGGGATGGATGGCGGCGGCCACCTTCGCCAAGATCCTCACCACCCGCTATTGCGAGATCATCCTCGTCGAATCCGACGAGATCGGAATCATCGGCGTGGGCGAGGCGACCATCCCGCAGATGGCGACGTTCAACCGGATGCTCGACCTCGACGAGGACGATTTCGTCCGCCGGACCAAGGGCACGTTCAAGCTCGGCATCGACTTCCGCAACTGGGGCCGCGAGGGGCACCGCTATTTCCACCCGTTCGGAAGCTACGGGCTCAACATGCAGGGCGTGTCGTTCCACGCCCACTGGCTCCGGCTCCACCAGCTCGGCGAGGCGCCTCGGCTCGACGAATGGTCGCTCCCCGCTTTGGCCGGGGAGCGCGGCAAGTTCATGCGGCCGATCGACGCCGGCAACTCGCCGCTTTCGACCATCGCCTACGCCTATCATTTCGACGCCGGACTCTACGCCCGCTACCTTCGCAACTATGCCGAAGGGAAGGGAGTCGTCCGCCAGGAAGGGAAGATCGTCGACGTCACGCTTCGCGGCGAGGACGGCTTCGTCGAGTCCGTGACTCTTCAGGACGGCCGGAAGATCGAGGCCGACCTGTTCGTCGACTGCTCGGGCTTCCGAGGCCTGATCATCGAGCAGGCGCTGAAGGCCGGATACGAGGATTGGTCGCACTGGCTGCCCTGCAACCGGGCGATCGCCATTCCTTGCGAAAGCGTCGCCGAGATCACCCCCTATACCCGCTCCACCGCCCACAAGGCGGGCTGGCAGTGGCGGATCCCGCTCCAGCACCGGATCGGCAACGGCCACGTCTTCTCGAGCCACTTCATGAGCGACGACGAAGCCGCCGACATCCTCCTCGCCAATCTCGACGGAAAGCCGCTCGCCGACCCTCGGATCGTCCCCTTCCTGACCGGCCGGCGAAAGAAGTCCTGGGTCAAGAACTGCGTCGCCCTCGGCCTCGCCGCCGGGTTCATGGAGCCGCTCGAATCGACCAGCATCTGGCTGGTCCAGAGCGGCCTTTCGAGGCTGATGACGATGTTCCCCGACAGAAGCTTCCAGCAGGCCGACATCGACCGCTTCAACCGCATCGTCCAGAACGAATATGAGATCGTGCGCGAGTTCCTGGTCCTCCACTACAAGGCGACGGAGCGAAACGATTCGCCGTTCTGGGATTATTGCCGCGAGATGGAGGTGCCGGACCGGCTCGCCGAGAAGATCCGCGTCTTCGAAGCCTATGGCCGCACCTTCCGCGAGAATGACGAGCTGTTCAATGATACGAGCTGGTTCGCGGTGATGATCGGACAGCTGATGAAGCCGAGGACCTACGATCCCGTCGCCGAGATCATGCCGCTCGAGGAGACCCGCCGGCGCCTCGCCCACATCGCCGAGGCCACCCACAATTCCGCCGAATACATGCCGACCCACAAGCAGTTCATCCTCGAGAATTGCGCGGCCGAAGAGCTGGCCGCCGCCGCATGAAGCGCCTCGCTTTCGCCGCCCTCGCCCTGCTCTGCTCCGCCGCCCGGCCGGCCGAGCCCACCGCCCGCTTCGACTGGTTCGAATATCGCGGCGAGGACCCGGCGGACCGGGTCGCGCTGCCGCCGGGCGCCTATCGCAATCCGATCCTCAAGGGCTTCTATCCCGACCCGAGCATCACCCGCTCCGGCGACGATTTCTACCTCGTCACCTCGACCTTCGCCTGGTTCCCGGGCCTGCCGGTCTTCCACAGCCGCGACCTGGTCCACTGGACCCAGATCGGCAACGCCATCGACCGTCCCGGCCAGCTCGACTTCGGCCGCCTCGGCCTGTCGCGGGGAGTCTTCGCCCCGGACATCTCCGAGCATGGCGGCACCTTCTACATCCTCAACACCTGCGTCGACTGCGGCGGCAACTTCCTGATCACCGCGTCCAACCCCGCCGGCCCCTGGTCGGACCCGATCTGGCTTCCCGAGATAGAAGGCGGGATCGATCCCTCGCTCTTCTGGGACGAGGATGGGACGGCCTGGATCCTCAACAACGGCCCGCCCCCGGGAACGCCGCGCTACGAAGGCCATCGCGCCATCTGGATCCAGCGCTTCGACCCCGTGGCGCGCAAGATGACGGGCCCGCGCACGATGCTGGTCGACGGCGGAGTGGATCCGTCCAAGAAACCGATCTGGATCGAAGGCCCGCACATCTTGCGCAAGGACGGCTTCTACTACCTGATCGCGGCCGAGGGCGGCACGGCGGAGGGCCACTCCCAGGTCGTCCTGCGCGGCCGAAGCGTCACCGGCCCCTACGCGCCGTTCGAAGGCAATCCGATCCTAACCCAGCGCGACCTCCCGCGCGAGCGCCGGCAACCGATCACCTCGGCCGGCCACGCCGACTTCGTCCAGACCCGAAACGGGCAATGGTGGGCGAGCTTCCTCGCCGTTCGTCCCTATTCCGGAGACTATTACAATACCGGCCGCGAGACCTTCCTGCTCCCCGTCGAGTGGCGGGGCGGCTGGCCGCGGATCACCCGCCCCGGCCAGACTATCCCATGGACCCACCCGGCTCCGCGCCTTCCGGCCTCGCCGGCGCCGGCGGTTCCGACCAGCGGCGCCTTCGCCGTCCGCGACGAATTCGCCGGGCCTCGCCTGCCTTTCTACTGGATGATGATGCGCAATCCCCGCGAGTCCTGGTACGCGCTGCGGGGCGGCGCGCTCGAGCTTCGCGCCCGCCCGGTGGGCCTCGCCGACAACGGCAATCCCAGCCTGCTCGCCCGCCGGCAGCAGCATAAGACCGCGTCCGCCACGACCCGGATTAACCTCCGCTCGGCCGGAGGCGCCGAACGGGCGGGGCTGGTCGCCCTTCAGAACGACGACTTCTGGTACTTTCTGGGCGTCGCCGAAGCGGGCGGCCGCTCGCGGATCGTCCTCGATCGTCGCTCCGGCGGCCCGACCGCCCGCCTCGCCTCGGAGCCGCTGCCGATCCGCTCCGGAAGCCCGGTCTGGCTGCGCATCTCGGCGCGCGGCGGGCTCTACGACTTCGACTATGCCACCCGCCCGGGCCGCTGGCGCGCCCTGCGCCGAGGCGAGGACGGGACGATGCTGAGCACGAAGTCCGCCGGCGGCTTCGTCGGTGCGGTGTTCGGAGTCGCGGCGATCCAGGGCGCCGACTAGAGACTGCCCGGATCGGATCCATCGTCATGCCGGACGTGATCCGGCATCCACCTTCTTTGCGCCCGTGGAGACGGGAAGATAGACCCCGGATCGAGTCCGGGGTGACGAGTCGATTCCAGCCCGTTGCATTCAACGGCCCCTTACCCGCGCTTCGCCGAGCGGCTCCCCAAAAGAAAAGCGCTCCGGCCGAAGCCGGAGCGCTCTCCTTCGCTTTCTTCCACCGGGCGGTCGCAGCCGCCGCGGCTTAGAACTGGAAGTCGGTCGGATGCAGGGTCGGAACGCCGACCAGCACCATCGCGAAATCCTGCGCGCCGCCGTCGACATTGCCGAAGACCACGGTCACCGGCCCATCGAACGGGCTCTTTCCGTCGACCCCGTCAAGCTCCATGCCCAGCGCCTTTTCGGCGGCGTCCATGCTGCCATAGTGGTTCATCGACAGGTCGCCGGCGCTCTTGCCCGCCGCCTCGCCGACCCAGTTGAACGACTGGAAGCCGGCCTGGAGGCTGTTGGCGTCGATACCGTGCAGGTCGATCTTGTCCTGGCCGGCGACGAAGTCGGTGATCACGTCCACCGAGATCATGCCGTCCTTGCCCGCGATCTTGCCGCCGCCGATCTCGGCCGCGAACGTGTCGTTGCCCGCGCCGCCGGTGAGGTAGTCGAGCCCGTCGCCGCCGGAGAGCCGGTCGGCGCCGTCGCCGCCGAGCAAAGTGTCGTTGCCGGCGCCGCCCAGGAGGATGTCGTTGCCGCCACCGCCCGAGAGGATGTTGGCAAGACCGTTGCCGGTGATGACGTTGTCGAGCGCGTTGCCGGTGCCGTTCAGCGCCGAGCCGGTGATGAACAGGTTCTCGACATTGTCGGTGAGCGTGTAGTTCAGCGAGGCGTAGACGGTGTCGGTGCCCTCCCCGCTTTGCTCGACCACCTGATCGCCGGCATTGTCGACATAGTAGGTGTCGTTGCCGGCGCCGCCGTACATCTTGTCCGCGCCGGTTCCGCCGTCGAGGACGTCGTTGCCGCCGAGGCCGTAGAGCGTGTCGTTGCCCGCTCCGCCGGAGAGGGTGTTGGCGAGCTCGTTGCCGGTGATGACGTTGTCGAGGCCGTTGCCGGTGCCGGCGGTGGCGCCGCCCGTCAGGAACAAGTTCTCGACGTTGGCGCCCAGCGTGTAGCTGATCGCGCTGGTCACCGTGTCGATGCCCTCGCCCGCCTGCTCGACCACCACGTCGGCGACGCCGTCGACGAAGTAGCTGTCGTTGCCGGTTCCGCCCGCCATCTGGTCGGCCCCGACACCGCCGTCGAGGCTGTCGTCGCCGGCATTGCCGAACAGCATGTCGTTGCCCGCGCCGCCCGAAAGGACGTTGTCGAGCCCGTTGCCGGTGATCGCGTTGTCGAGTTCGTTGCCGGTGCCGCTGACGGCGGCGCCCGCGAGGAGCAGGTTCTCGACATTGGCGGCGAGCGCGTAGCTGACCCAGGCCGTGACCCGGTCGATACCCTCGCCGGAGCCTTCGGTCACCAGATCGCCGGAATCGTCGACGACGTAGCTGTCGTCGCCGGTTCCGCCCGCCATCTGGTCGGCGCCCGCTCCGCCGTCGAGCACATCGTTGCCGCCGTTGCCGATCAGCGTGTCGTTGCCGGCGCCGCCCGAGAGGGCGTTGTCGGACGCGTTGCCGGTGATGACGTTGGCAAGCTCGTTGCCCGTTCCGTTCGCGGCGGTGCCGGTCAGGACCAGGTTCTCGACATTCGCGGTCAGGGTGTAGCTGATCGCGCTGGTGACGGTGTCGGTGCCTTCGCCGACCGCTTCGACCACCAGGTCGCCGGCATCGTCGACGACGTAGCTGTCGTCGCCGAGGCCGCCGGCCATCGTGTCGGCACCCGCCGCGCCGTCGAGCCGGTCGTCGCCCGCTCCACCTTCGAGCCGGTTGGCGCCGGCGTCGCCGGTGAGGGTGTCCGCGAAGGCCGAGCCGGTTAGGTTCTCGATCCCGGTGAGGGTGTCGTTGCCCGCTCCGGTCGCCTGCGCTCCGGCAAGGCCGAGGTTCACGGTCACTCCGGAGACCGCATCGCCGTAGCTGGCCGTGTCGATCCCGGCACCGCCGATGAGCGTGTCGTCGCCCGCTCCGCCGCGAAGCACGTCGTCGCCGTTGCCGCCGTCGAGCGAGTCGTTGCCGGCCAGGCCGATCAGCACGTCGTTGCCGTCGCCGCCGCCGAGCGTGTCGTTTCCGGTGGCTCCGGTGATCGTCTCATCCCCGGCGAAGCCGGTGAGGGTCAGGTTGCCGATGAAGCCGTCGAAGTTGAACGCCGTGAACCCGCCCGTGTAGCCGTTGCTGATCGCGAAGACCGTGACGAAACCGTTGGCGGTGCCCACCCCGTCGCGGTCGACCTGCAGGAGCAGGTCGGTTCCAGACTGGACCAGGCGCATGTTGCCGCTGGCGAACGGGTTGCTGTTGGCGGTGTAGCCGGCAAGCCCGAGGTTGAGGAAGCTGGTCATCTCGAACTTGTCGCCCGAGTCGCCGGCCTGGAAGTCGGTCACCCGGTTGGTGCGGGCGGTGGTCGCGACGTCGGTCGAGGCCGCCGCGGTGGCGCCGACTCCGAACTGGATGATGTCGGCTCCCGAGCCCAGGCTGATCAGGTAGTTGTTCACCGTGGACGCGCCGCGCATCGAGATGCTGACGATGTCCGCGCCCGACCCGGCATTGACCGTCGCGCTGGCGACGCCGGTGAGGACGATGCGGTCGCTGCCCGCTCCGCCATCGACGGTGACGGTGTCGACGTTGCGATCGTTGGAGGTCGCCCCGAGCGTCAGGTAGGTGGCGCTCGACAGGCCGGCGGCGTTGGCCGCGAGCGCCGTCGAGAGGGTGCCGCCGCGAAGCTCGATGAAGTCGTCGCCGTCGCCGCCGTCCATGTTGACGACCGTCGCGACGTTAGCCGCGGCGCGGGTCACCAGGAGGCTGTCGTTGCCGCCGAAGCCGAACAGCGAGTCGGTCTGGCCGGCCGGGCCGGAGACGGCGTTGTCGACGATCAGGTTGAAGCCGTCATCGCCCTTCAGCGTGTCGCCATAGTTCGAGCCGGTCAGGAACTCGATGCTGCTCAGCGTATCGACGCCTTCGCCGCCGGTATCCTGGGCGACGCCCTGGATCCGAAGGTCGACGGTCACGCCCGCCGCCGCGTTGACGTAGGTGGCGGTGTCGAGGCCCTCGCCGCCGATCAGCTTGTCGTTGCCGAGGCCGCCCGAAAGGGTGTCGTTGCCGTACCAGCCGTCGAGGGTGTCGTCGCCGGCATTGCCGACCAGCGTGTCGAGCGTTCCGCCGCCCTTGACGACATCGTTGCCGAGGCCGCCGCGGAAGATGACGCGCTCGACGCTGGTGAAGGAGCCCTTCGCCACGCCGTCGACCGTGACGACGCTGTTGCCGGCCAGGTTGGCGAGGTCGAAGCCGATCGCGCCGGTGTGGTCGGTGTAATAAGCGTAGGCCGTGTCGGTGCCGTCGCCGCCGTCGAACGTGTCGTCGCCGCCGTCGTTGGTGTAGACGGTGCTAAGACCCGCCACCGTGCCGTTGGCGATTCCGCTGACCAGGATGTCGTCGCCGTCGCCGCCGCGCAGGATGTCGTTGCCCGAGCCGCCGACCAGGCTGTCGCTGCCCGCTCCGCCCTCGAGAACGTCGTCGCCGTCGGCGGTTCCGACCGCGCCGCTCAGCGAGTTGACATAGTCGCCGAACATCACGTCGTTGCCGGCACCGCCGATCAGCGTGTCGTTCTGGCCGTTGCCGACGAGGAAGTCGGCCGCGGCGCCGCCGACCAGCCGGTTCGCCGTGCCGTTGCCGCCGTTCAGGCTGTTGGCGAAGGTCGCCGAGCCGATCAGGTTCTCGATCCCGACGAGCGTGTCGGTGCCGCCGTAGGTGCCGGTGTTCTGGGCGGTCAGAGTGTTGAGGTTCGCCGTCACCGACGAGGTCGCGGAGGAATAGTCCACCGTGTCCGATCCGGCCGCGCCGTTATAGCTGTCGTTGCCGCCGTTGTCGAAGAAGGTGTTGTCGTTGCCGTCGCCGGTGATGTTGTCGGCGCCGGCGGTCCCGCGGACGTTCTCGAAGCCGGTGATCGTCTTCAGGCCGGCGAGCGTGTTCTGCGCCGTCAGCGTGGAGAGATTGACCGTGATTCCCGCCGAGCCGCGGCTCGCGAAGGAGACCGTATCGATGCCCGCTCCGCCGGTCAGAGTGTCGTCGCCGAGGCCGCCGTCGATCACGTTGGCGTTGGAGTCGCCGGTGAGGACGTCGGCGCCGTTGCCGCCGGTGAGGTTCTCGATGTTGCGAAGGGTTGCGATCGCCGCGGTGGCGATCGTCGCGGTGCCGTCCGCCGCGCCGTTCAGGGTCGCCGTCACGGCGGCGTTGTAGCGCGCGAAGGACGCGGTGTCCGACCCGGCTCCGCCGTCCAGCAGGTCCACCACAAAAGGCCCGTTGCCGCCCGGATCGAGCGTGTCGTCGCCCGCGCCGCCGGAAAGGGTGTTCGCGTTGGCGTCGCCGGTCAGGCTGTCGTTGAAGGCCGAGCCGAGCAGGTTCTCGAACCCGCCGAGCGTGTCCGTTCCGGCGCCGACGGTGTTCTGGGCTCCGGTCAGTCCGAGCGCGACGGCCACTCCGGCCGCGGCGCCGGCGTAGGACGCGGTGTCGCTGCCGGCTCCGCCGGTCAGGGTGTCGTTGCCGAGGCCGCCCTCGATGACATTGTCGCCGGAGTCGCCGGTCAGGGTGTCGTTATACTGCGAGCCGACCAGGTTCTCGATCCCGGTCAGGATGTCGCTGCCGGCCGCGCCGGTATTCTGAGCGCCGCCCTGCAGGTTCAGGTCGACGGTCACGCCCGCCGCGGTGTTGCTGAACGAGGTCGCGAAGGACGCGGTGTCGTTGCCGGCGCCGCCGGCGATCGTGTCGTTGCCGAGCGTGCCGTGGAGCAGGTCGTTGCCGTCCCCGCCGTCGAGGCTCGCGCTGCTGGTGTTGATCGCGGAGATCGGAGCGGTGTTCACCGTGGCGGAGCTAAGCGAGATGTTGAGCGTGTAGGTCGTCCCGGCGGCGAGCGCCTGGGCCTGGGTGTCCGAGCCCGAGGTCCACCGGCCGACGCGGATGTAATAGGTGCCCGCGGTGGCGAAGGTGTAGGTGAGATAGCTGTTGCCGGCCGAGCTGCCCGCGTCCGCCGTGCTGTCGTCGTTCTGGGCGAGGATGGTCGATCCGTCCGAATTGACCAGCTCGATCCAGGTGTCGATCGTGCTTCCGTCGATGTCGAAGATCGCGGTCGAGCCGGCCGTCGCGTTAATCTTGTAATATTCCAGACCGCCGCCGGTCGCGGTCGCGCTGACCGTGGCGTGGGGAAGGGTGGTCGAGTTGGTCACCGTCGAGTCGGAAAGCAGGGTGAAGGCGTTGCGCGCCTGCGGATCGATCGCGGTGGCGGTGGTCAGGTTCGACTGCGAAGCCGTCTTCGAGATGATCGCGTTGTTGACGGTGGTGAAGCCGCCGCCGATCAGGCGATCGTCGCCGGCGCCGCCGGAGAGGGTGTCGGTGCCGCCGGCCCCGCCGCTTAGCGTGTTGTTCTGGCTGTTGCCGATCAGGGTGTCGTTGCCGACCGTGCCCTGGATGTTCTCGATGCTTCGAAGCGTGTCCGTCTCGCCGTCATGGCTGACGACGACATCCGTCCCGGCATCGTTGAGGGTGACGCTGACTCCGGTGGTGTTGGTGAAGATCACCGTGTCGCTTCCGGCTCCGCCGTCGAGCACGTTGTTGGCGACGTTGCCGACGAAGATGTCGTTGCCCGAGCCGCCCTTGGCGTTCTCGATCAGCGAGCGCGGATCGTTGTTGTAGAGCAGCGACATGGCGATGTTGCCGGGCGCCAGGTTGACCAGATTCTGGTAGGCGAGGTTGTTGGCGAGCTGAGCCGTGTCGAGCGTCGAGAACTCGCCGGGACGAAGGTCGATCGTCACGCCGTTCGAGTAGTTGCTGGCATCGATCGTGTCGTTGCCGCCGCCGTCCCATAGGGTGGAGTAGATCTTGTTGCCCGACGGCGTGCCCTGGCCGACGCCGTTGATGAACATCTCGCCGGTCGTCTGGCTGAACGTGTAGACGCTGTCGCCGGAGTTGGTGTTGTAGTTGGCGCCGTACATGTACTGCAGGGCGGCCACGTCGTACTGCTGGTACGACTGCGGCTGGTTGATCTTCTCGCCGGCGAAGTTGCTGTTGGTGAACGGCGCCGGGGTATAGGTCATCAGCGACCAGGACTGGCCGTCGCGATCCGGAGTGAGCGACTGGGTGCCGAAGCGCGGCGAGGTTCCGAAATAGCCGGAGAGGTCGCTGTTGGTGTAGTCCTGGTGACCATGCTTGAGGCCCATCGTGTGGCCGATCTCGTGCATGATCGTGGCGAAGCCCCACGTGCCCTTGTAGGCGATGTCGTAATAAGGCTGGCTGGTGCGGCCGAACCAGATGTCGCCGGCCACGCCGCGCGTGTCCGACGGAAAGCCGCCGTAAGCGGACGGGGCATCGTTGTCGCCGGTCTGCGAGATCCGGATATTGGCGTGGACCGTGTCCGTCTCGGTGATCTCGGTGAAGGTCAGGCCGGTCAGCGAGGCGAGCTGGGCGAAGGCCGCGCGCGCCGCCGCCTGCTGCTGCGGCCCGAGCGCGATGAAGTAGTTGCTGACCCCGTTCGGATCGTAGCCGATGCCGTTATAGTTGGAGCCCGCGGTCGGGAAGCTGAAGGTGATGTTGGTGGTGCCCCACTTGGCGCCGATCAGCACCGCGTCGACGTTGCGGTCGCCGGTGATCGAGCGGCTTCCGTCCGGGTTCGTGTACAGCGGCAGCACGGTGCCGATGTAGCCGCTCTCCGGATTGGACTCGGTGGCTCCGCCCTTGCCGGGCTCCTCGCCGTCGCCTGCAACCAATGGGGTGAATTCAACCATCGGATCGACAACCAGATCGCTGGCAGGCGCGTAGTAACCGAGTTCGGAATCGCTCATTGAATATCCCCCCTATGTGGTGCCGCGCGAATCGCAATTGCGCTGCGAATTCGTCCGCGAATGGCGCTAAGTTGCTCGCCTATTTGCGAAATTTTAACTTCGGTCAAGCGCGCCGGAGCGCTTGTCGCGGCGACTTCGCGAAATTACGGCAGGAAGAGCAAGAACAGCGACGAATCGAGGAACCATCATCAGCAGAGATATTCCTGCAGCATCTACAACGCCTTGGAAGCGCGCGTGACTTGGCTCGGCGATTCGCGTAACGAGTTGCGTTCAGGCCTTTTTCTGGAGCGCGCGATGCCCCGCATCTGGCTATCCGTCGCAGCGGCTTTGTTCGCCTGCACGCCCTCGCCCAAGGAGACCGCAATGCCCGATTCGAGCCACGATCCGCGCCCCCCGGCCGGACCCGCCGGCCAGTCGGCAGGCGCCGCTTCGGACGCCGGGCGCGCCGCCGTCGCGCCGAGCCCCGAACCGGTGTCGGCCGCGGCGAATCCGCTTCCGCTTTCGGCTTCGGCGGATTCGCCGGCCGAGGCGCAAGGGCGGCGGACCTTGTCGACCGCCTTCGTCATGGTGGGTCCCGACGGGCAGATGACGGTGGAGCTTCGCGACGGACGGACCCTCGTCCTTCGCGACGTGGCGATGCGCCCCCGGGATTATTGCGGAATCGAGGTGCAGGTCGGCGCCAAGGGCCGGCGCTATTGCGGCGGTTACGCCGAGATCGCCGGCGCCCGTCCGGGCGGCTCGCCGTCCCCCGGCGAACCGGATCTGGCGGCGCCCAATCCGGCGAAGCCCGCCGGGCGCGGCTAAGGCCGGGAGGTCGCCGACTCCCCGCCGCGCACCAGGGTCTCGAAACGCCGCCGAAGCCGCTCGCGCGCGTCCGGATCGGGCTCGCCCGCGAGCCTCGGCGACGGCTCGTTGCCCAGCTCGAACCGATAGGAGCCGTCGGCATTGACGACCAGGTCGGCGCTCGAAAAGCCGTGCCCGGCCTTGACGTAGGATTGGCGCATCGCGCGCAGCGCCTGTCCGACCTCGGTCTCAACGAGCAGTCCCGCGCGCTTGGGCTCGCCCGCCTCGCTCACGACGAGAAAGCCTTCCTTGAGCAGCGCCCCCAGGTCCGCTTCGTCGCCGAATTCGCAATGGACGAACGCATGGCTCCAGTCGTCGCGCTCTATCGTGTCGAGAAGGGCGTTGACCACGTCCGCCTGACGCTCCGCCATCTCCATGAACACCCTTCGTCTCCCGGCTTAGAATTTGTTGTCGAAATCGACCACGATCCATTCGTCATGGTCGGTCTTGAAGCGCACCTCGAAGACATCCGGACGCGAGGTGGTGTTTCCCGAATTGTAGACGCATTTTACCTCCACCTGAACGATCTTGTCGGTGGTATCCAGTGCCTCTCGGACCTTGTTCTCGAACTTGGTCTTGTAGGCGCTGCCGTTGAGGTTGGGCTCGGGATCGCCCGCTACCCTCTTGCCGTTGCCCGGCACCACCGTCAGCTCGTTGACCACGGCTCCGAAAATATGGGCGATGAGATGGAATCCGACGTCGGTCGCGTAGCCGGTATTGCCGATCGCGGTCTGCAGCGAATTGCTCGCGCGATGCCCCTTGGTGCGGACCGGAACGCCTTCCGCGATCGACACCCGCCCCTGCGCGTCGGTGGTGTAGGCGAGCTTGCCGAATTCGTAGCGCGTATGCGGCGCCGCGCTGGCGGCGGCGGCGTTGAAATCCGCCTCGCTGGTGAATCGGACGATCCGCCGGTCGGCCGTTTCCGCCTGGACCGCCGGGTGCCCGGTCAGCTTACGCGACGCGAAGTCCTCGAGCTTCCGCGGCGTTATGTCGGTCGGCTGAAGGTGCGGCTGAGCGAGGAAATCGGAGTGGATCGACTGGAGCAGCGCGGGGTGGTGTGCTCCGAGGTAGAGGAGCAGGGGCGAGTGCACCGCCATGTCGCGGACGGCGGCGGGCAAGATATCGAGCCGGTCTGACCACAGCCGCATCTCGACGACGTGGCGGAACGCGGCGCGGTAGCGCGGGCCGGCGACGTTGGCCACGTCGAGCAGCTGCCGGGAGAGCGTCCGAGCCGTCGCCGAGTCGACTCCGGTGGTGAGGAGAACCAGCTCGAACCTCTTGGCCGCGATCACCCGGCCGGCCTCGGTCGTGCATTCCAGGGCGGCGATGGTGAACAGCGGATTGTGGCCGTGGAGCGTCGCCAGGATGGCGCCTTCGGCCGGATGCTCGGCGACGAAGCGCGCCAGCGCCTCGTCGCGATGCTGCTTCTTGACGTGCGCGGTGGCGCGCTCGTGCGCCTCGGCGGCGTTGCGCGGACCGGGACGCGTGTCGACCGCGTTCGAGGCCTCCTGGAGGGCGTCGAGCCAGGCCTGGGTCTGGTCGGGCTCGTTCGAGGGCGGGTGCATTCCGGTCAGAGCATAATAATCCTCGTCGTCCGAAGGCTTGGGGTTCACGATCGGCGCCGCTTCGTCCTCGGCCTTGAGGGGAACGGCCGCCCCCTTCTCCTCTTCCGCCGCCGGGTGGACCGGCGCCGTGTCGCCTCCCAGCGCCTCCAGCTTGACGGCGACGGCCGCGGGGTCGGCCGAGGGCGGCGAATCCGTCCCGGCCTTGGCCTTGGCCTTCGCTTCTTCCGTCTCGTCCGCCTTCGGTTTGGGCGTTCCTTCCTCGTCGGGATGGGCCTTCGACTCCTCCTCGGTCGGCTTGGCCTGGGGCTTGGCCTCCTCCTCGGCGATTGCGGGCTTGGCGGCGGCGATACCGTCTCCAACCGGGCCGACCGGCGGCTCCAGCGCGCCGGTGATCGAGTGCGGAACCGCTTCGCGCCCCGGCCGGAAGCCGATCTGCTCGCTCAGCAGCTTGGCGAGGTGCTCCCCCTGGAGGCGGACGGTGGCCTGCTCGCCATGTCCGAAGCCGCTGGTGAAGAGCCCGCCGAGATCGCCCATCACGATGTGCGGCGTCGCCAGGTGCGGATTGCCGGTGCTCTGCGCCAGATGCTTCAGGAACCCCTCGAACACGATCCCGCGATTGGCCGATGCGTTGAACGTGCCGAAGGGCAGCGGAAACTTCATCATCTCCTCGAAGCTCAGCCTCGGGCCGACCATCACGCGGTCGCCGAACTCGTTGAGGTGCCGCATCACATAATCTTCCCAGGCGGCGCGATGCTTGCCGCCGGTGCCGACGTCCACGACCGTGCCGAGGTCCCTTCCGCGAACGAAGAAGGGGAAGACTTCGCCGGGCTTTCCCGGCTTGCCCATGATCACCTCGTCGCCCTTGACGACGTCCCGGCCGGTATAGAGCTCGGCATTTTCCAGGGCGGTGAGGCGCCGCGGCCCGTCCGGGCCGTGGGACAGGTAGAGACCCGCTCCGAAATCGTCCGCCGATCCGCCCTCGATCTTGGAAAGGTCGATCCCCTCCTTCTTGAGCGACGCGGTGCGCTCCTCGTGCGCGCCGTGGAACATCATGTAGAGCTTCTCGCCCTCGCCCAGCTGCCCCGTCGCGATCATGTGCTCGCGAGTCGCCTGATGGACCATGTCGGCCAGCGCCTGGCGGGTCTCCATCGGCAGCGACCGCTCGTTGAGCGCCAGGTGGAGCCGCGCCATCGAGTCCGGCTCGCCGACCAGGCCCATGGCGCGCAGCTTGGCGTGGGTTTCCTCCGCGGGCGCTTTCGCCGCGCTCCTGGCCACCGCCTGGATGTCCGCGACGTCGTGCGTCGTCAGCGTGGCGTGCGTCGATCCGCTCTCGAGCGCCCGAGGCGCCGAGCCCACCTTGATCGAGGAGACGATCGGCTCGGTGAAGCCGTGCGGCACCGGATAGGAAAAGCCGCCGACATTGCCGACGAACACATGATAATCCGCCAGCGTGGCGAATTCATGGGTCACGCGCTTGCCGGTGCCGGGCTCGGGGAAGTTCACCCAATAGGGCTTGTCGGGCTTCTTGGTGTTGACGCCGAAATCGGTGAACGCGAAGTGGCCGTTGTCGAGATAGTAGATGCGCGACGATCTTTCGTCGTGGCCGAGCATGGTCGCCTCGCGGATCACCACCGTGAAATCCGCATGGGCGCCGCTTGGCAGGCGTGTCACGGCGTTGGTGTGAAGCTGGCCGGGGTCGTTGGGGTGGAAGTGATGCTCCATCACCCAGTGGCCGCCCTGGCTGTTGAGCAGGGCCTGCCACGACTTGCCCCGGTCGGCGCCGGTCGAGCTGATCAGATGGCCGTAATTGTTGATGAACCCCGTCGTCGTCGCGGCGCCCTGGATGACGACATATTCGCCGGTGACCGGATTGCGCAGGACGATCGCCTCGCGGGTCGGATCAGCGAGGACGAGGCGGCCGAAATTGTCGTTCGCCGCTTCCCGATTGGTCGAATCGGGATGGACGAATACGCTTCCGTCGGCGACCGACCCGATCTTCACCAGATCCACGTCGGCGAGCGAGATCTTGTGCTCCCCCGGCCCATTGTCGTTGGCGGCTTTCAGGGTCTTCGTCGCCGCGTCCTTCGGATCCTCGATCGTCCTCGGCACCGACTCCTTGTCGAGCCTCGGCTCTTCAGGCGCCGCCTTCGCGCCGGAGCGTTCCTCGCCGGGAGCTGGGTGAGGCGCCGCCTCGGGCGCGGCGGACCGGGGCTGGGCCTCCGCGGCGGGCGGCGGAGCGGCTTGAGCGCTCGGCCCGACGACCTGCTCGGGCGCCGGCGGCTTCGCCGGCAGCGCGTCGTCCACCACCGTCTTGAGATCGGGCGGCAACGCCTCGTGCACCGCCGCGGCCCGGCCGAGGGATTCCGGGCTGTGCTGAGGCCCGGCCGAGGGCGGCTTCACCTCCTGGGTCGGGGCGTCGGGCGCGGGACGGACCGGCTCCTTGAGGTGGTCGATCGGATCGGCGGCGGGCTTGCGGGGCGCGGTCGGAGCTTCGGCCGGGGCGATCGGCGTCGCGGCATGCTGATCCTGGGCCGCCGCGGCCGCCTTGGCCACCGCCCTTCGCTCGGCCCGCCGATGGGCGACGCCCTCGGCCATATGTTCGCCGGCCGCCTGGATCGCGTCCTGGACCACGCCCTCCTTCGCGGTCTCCAGCGATTCCGCCCAACTCTGGTGCGGATCGCCCATCGCCTGACCGACCCGGGCCTCGGTCAGGCGGGTGGTGAAGCCGCTCGCGACGTTGCCCGCGACCCGCTCGCCCATCGCTCCGAACTTCTTGCCGACCGCTCCGGCCGGCTTGGTGACCACGGAGCCGACGGCGCCGCTGACGAAGCCCCTGAACGCGGCATCCAGAGCCTTCGCGCCGCTCTTGCCCTGGCGGCGGTTTTCCGGGTCCATCGCCGCTCCGGCGGCCGAGTTGATCGCATTGGTGCCGCCGCCGATCGCGGCATCGATGACGATGTCCTTGCCGAGGTTCAGGGCGCGGGCGCCAAGGCCGAGCACCGGCTTCTCGACCGCGCCCATCACCTTGGACGCGGTCGCCGCGCCCTTGGCGGCGGCGCCGGCGCCCTTGAGCGCCAGACCCGCATAGGCGCCGAGCCCGGCGGTCGCCGCCTGGACGAAGGTCATCACCAGATCGCGCTGGATCTCGGCGCTGGTATAGCGGTCTCCCTTCAGGGCGGCGGTCATCGCCATTCCGACCAGCCCGGCGCCGGCGGTGATCAGGATCGGGCCCCAGATGGCGGCCGCTCCGCCGAAGGTGACGAAGGTCGTCACCACCGCGGCGATCACCATCAGCGCCATGGTGATCCCCATCGCGACCTTGTCGACCTGGTCCTTGTAGCTCTGGGCGTGAAGGCTCGAGAGCTGCATCGCCGTCTCGAAGGCGTCGCGTTCCTTCTCGCCGGCCTTGCCCGGCTTGATCTGCAGCTTGCCGTCCTTGTCGAAGCGGCCGACGATCGGGTTGCGGTCCTTGTCGTAGCCCTTGATCCGGCCCATCGAATCGATGTCGTCGGCCGTCACCCCCATGATCTTCAGCAGCTTCTTCTGGTTGCCGACCATCTTCTGATATTCTTCGGCGGCCATGCCCGGGCCGGCGATTCCGGCGTCGCGGACCTGCTGCTTGGTCGTCATGTTGGCGATTTCGGCGCGCTCGCGATCGTTGCGCGGCACCCCCATGAACTTGAGCTCGACGTCGTTGCGGGCGTCGCCCTCGAGCTCGCCCTTCCCCTTCTCGAACATCCCGAGCTTCTTGTAGAGCGACTCGCCGGGGTGGAGCTTGTCCCACTTCTCCACCGCGGCATCGATCTGGTCGCGGTTCATCCGGCCGGTGGCGGCGAGCAGGGTCTCCTTGTTCTTCCCTTCATGCGCCAGGGCGAAGTCGAAGGCGGCGACCGGGTCCGGCTCGAGCCGCTCGACCATCGACTTGGTATAGGCCTTGGCGGTCGGGTCCTTGGCCAGCTTGGTGTCGAGCGTTTCGAGGATCTGCGCCTTGACCTCGGCGGGACCCTTGGCCCTGGGCGGCTCGCCCTTGGCGCCTTCGCCCTGCGGAAGGTCGCGCGCCCTGGCGTTGGCGTCGAGCTGGCCGACCAGCGACAGGATCTTCTCGCGCCTCTCGCGCGCCTCGGTCAGCGCGCCCTTGATGATCTTGCCGTCGGGACCGACCTTGTCCTTGAGCCGCTCGGTGCGCCTGGAGTCGCTTTCGCCTTCGACCGCGGCGAGCATGTCGCTTCCCAGCGCCTTGCGTAACTTGTCCTCCTTGGGCGGGCCGCTCTTGCGGTTGAGCTCGACCATGATCGTCGCCGCCGCGGCCTTCTCGCTGTCCGGGCCCTCGGTGACGATCGCGTCGATCAGCTCGGCATGGTTCGGGTCCAGCCCCTCCTTGACCGTCTCGTAATGGCCGCCGGCTTCCGAGGAATCGGGAACGAACTGCTGATAGGGGCGGGCGGCGGAGGCGTAGCGGGCGATCGCGCTCAACCCGCCTTTCTCGCCGGGCGCCCCGTCGAACCTGGTACCGTCCGGGAGCTCCTTGATCTCCTTGGCGAACTGCTCGCCGGTCGCGTTCCAGAGCTTCTTCTTCCGCTCCCTCGCCGCGTCGGGATCCTCGAAGGCCGGGCCCATCGGATCGGCGCCGGAGAGGACGTCGTTGCCGATATTCTCGCGCTGCTGGGCGAGCATCTCGGCGGTGGCGTCGCCGCCTTCCTCCCCCTGCTTTGCGCGCGACTGGTCGATGACCTTCTGGAGCTGGAAGGCGTTGGCGAGGCCTAGCGCGTCGACATTCGCCTTTTCGCGATCGTCGCGCTCCTTGGCGGTCTCGCCCTTCTGCTCGCCCTTGATCGTGTTGAGCGCCTTGGCCGCCTTCTGCTCGTTGCCGTCGAGATCGACGACGATCTCCTTCACCTGGTCGGGATATTTCTCATTGAGCTGGCCGAGCTCGGCGGGAGTCAGCGAGCGCTGGACTTTCTCGACGCGCCCTTCGTCGTTCGAGTAATTGACCGCCGCCTTCATCTCCTGGAGCGCGCCGGCGACGTGGTTGCCGTCCAGATAGGCCAGCGCTGCGGCGACGTTCGCCTCGTCGGTGCTTCCGGCCGACATCAGCTTGCGGAGCTCGTTGTTCAGATCGTTTCGAAGGCTGCGATGGTGGGTGTCGCGATATTCGCGGATCACCGCCTTCCCCATCCGGCCGGTGATCGAGCGCAGCTGCTCCATCACCGGCTCGATCGGCGTCGAGGATTTGTTGATCAGCAGATTGTACAGGGTCGCCGCCTTGTCGACGACCGACTTGCGGACGGTCTCGCGGGTCGTCGTCAGGAAGGCGGCGATATTCTCGTCCGACTCCGCGTCGGTCGCGATCTTCCCGGCCCGGACCTGGAACTTGCTCGGCACTTCCCGGGCGGAGGGGCCGTCGGATTTGGCCTCGGGCGCCGCTTCCTTCTTCGCCTGGTCGCCGCCGCCGCCGCCCTTGCCTTCCCAGGCGTTGTTCACCGTATCCTGGGCGAGCTTGACCGCCTTCTGGGCGTTATTGCCGAGCGCGGCGTAGACGCCCTTGGCGGACTTGACCGTGGCCTTTCCGGCCTCGACGACCGGCTCCGCCATCTTGTCGAACGGCTCCAGCGACTTTTCGGTCTGCTTAGTCAGCGACGCTTCGGAGCTCTCGCCCGCCTCGCGAACCCGGCGCGCCATGTCGGCGGCGGTTCCCGCCATTCGAGTCGAGGCGGTGTCGGACTGTCGCAACGGCGCGGATTCGGCGGCCTCGGCGCTTTTGACCAGCCGCGCCCTTTGCTCGGCGCGGGTCCGCCCGACCGTCTTCGAAAAGGTGGAGGAGGCCGACGAGACCGTCCTCGCGAATTCGGCGGGCGGCTTGCGGTCGTCGCGCTTCAGAGTGTCGGCGAGGACCTTCGCGCCCGTCTGCTGCGCGGTCGCCAGCGCCAGGATCGAGGCGCTTCCCCGGGTCGAACGCTGCTGGGCGGCCATATTCTCGCTTCGGGCGCGCTCGCGAAGCGTGGCGGTCAGCTGCCGGCGCGACTGGTTGTGCTGCCTGACCAAGGCGGCGTGGCCGCCCGAGCGCGCCTCGGCGACCGCCCCGCGGGTCTCATCGCTGCTTTTGCGCAATTGCCGCAGGGCGCCGTCCCTCGCTTTCTCCATCGATTCCTGGCTGGACGCGGCGGTGTCGTTGACCTGCTTCCAGAGGTCGGTGAACTGCTTGTCCGCGGCCTTGCCCATCGCCTCGAACGTGCCCTTGAGCGACTTCACCTCGGCGGCGGCCTCGTCGGCATAGGCTTTGGCGGCCGGGGTCGCCTTGGCGCCGATGTGGAAGCCGATCTTCTCGTTCTTGGCGACGTCCATCGGCTCGCCCCAGAGCGGGAAATGCCACTCCTTGTTCGAATCGAGGTCGCGAACGGCCGAGCTGGAATCGGTTCCGACCGTCGCGATGCTCGCGACCTTGCCGTCGCCGTCCCGCTTGGCGTTGTCCTTCTTCCTCTCCTCGTCGGAAAGCTTCTTGCTGGCCCCGCCGGCGGCGGAGTTCAGGGCGCGAAGGGCGACGCCCGCCGCTCGGCCGATCGCGATCTCCGTCCGCCGGGCGCGGGAGTCGATCATCTGGTCGGCGGAATCGGCGCAGGCGTCGAGCGAGGTCCGCGACTGGCGAAGGCTGGCGCCGAGGGAATCGAGGCCGCGGTCGAGATCGCCTTGGCGAAGGGAGGCCATCCGGCCGGCACTGGACTGGACCCTATCCGCCGCCGCCGCCGAGTCGGCGAGGAGATCCTCGTAAAGCCGCCGAACCGCCGACATCGCTTCGCGGAAGATGGCGGCCGCCTGGGCCTGCTCCCGGCCCGCCGGTTCGGCCTTCGTGCCCGGCGCCCGGACGATCCTTGCGGCGGGCAGATCGGGCGTGACGAAGGCCGGCGCCGGGGCGGCTCGAAGCGACGGCTCGCGGGTCAGCGGCACGTTGCCGCTCTCGCTCGCCGGTATGGCGACGATGTTCGGCTTCCTCGGCGCGGTCTCGGCGGCCGAATCGCCGCCTCCCTCGCCTTTGGCTCCGGCCGCCTTCTTGCCCTTGCCCTTGCCCTTGCCCTTGCCCTTTCCTTTTTCTTTGCCCTTGCCGTTCGCCGAGCCTTGCCCGGCCTTGCCGCCGCCTTCGCCCTTCCCCTCTTTGCCCCCCTTCTCGTCCTCCCCCGTCTTGTCCTTCTCGCCTTCCTTCTCCCCGAGGCCGGCCTTTTCCTTCTCTTCCCTGAACTTCTCGCCGGGGTCCGAGCTCGCCTTCTTGTCGGGCAGGTCCTGGAGATATTCCTGTTCTTCCTCCGCGGGGGTGAGGACATCGAGCTTCTTCTCGTCGAGCCCGCCGCCGGGATAACCGCCCCCATATTCGCGGAAGGACTCGTCGAGCTGCCCGTAATAGGAGGGGACCTGCGGGGCATCGTAGGGCGCCGCGGACGACCGCGGGTGCTGCATCCCCGCGGCCCGAAGAAAGGGCGCCGTTACCGCCGGTCGGAAGTCGGGCGTGACGGCTCGGGACGCGGGCTGGCGCGCGGGAGCCGGGCTGGAATGGGCCGCCGCCGGCCTGGTCGACGGGCTCGCCGGCCGGGTCTTGGGCGCTAGCATCCCGGAAGCGCCGGCGGCGAACGGCCGAGCTTGGCATATTCCTCGCACGTGGCCGCCGCGACGTCGGCGAGGGCGAGCGGCCGTTGCTCCCGCCGGGCGCGGACCGAGGCGCTAAGCGTGATGTTGCGGATGTGGCCGCCGGCGAGGTCGACCGCGACCGACAAGGCGTCGATCCCCTCCTCGCCGACCGAGTGGCCGGAGCCGAGATGGGCGTGCCACAAGGCGCGCCGCGCCGCCGCGTCGGGCATCGGGAATTCGAGGATCGAATCGAGCCTCCGGACGAAGGCGGGATCGAAGCGGTCGCGGCTGTTGGTGGCGAGGATCGCGACCCCGTCGAAATCCTCGATCCGCTGGAGGAGGTAATTGGTCTGGGCGTTGGCGAAACGGTCGTTCGAGTCGCCGACGTCGGTGCGCGCGCCGAACAGAGAATCCGCCTCGTCGAAGAACAGCACGACGTCGGCATGCTGGGCGGCGTCGAGCACGGCGGAAAGGTTCTTCTCCGTCTCGCCGATCCACTTGCTGGTCATCGCGGCGAGGTCGACCCGGTAGAGCGGAAGCCCGGTCCGGCGCGCCAGCCAGTGCGCGGCGAGCGTCTTGCCGGTCCCCGATTCGCCGGTGAACAGGGCCCGAACCCCCGGCCGGTAACGGGCCTTCAGCGCCGAGCCGAGATCGTCGGCGAGGCGGTTGCGGAGCCTGATCCGATCGACCAGCAGGTCCAGCGCCTCGCCGAGCTCGGCCGGGATGACGAGATCCTGGCGCTCGACCCGAGCGCGGGACCGGCGCGCCAGCATGTCGAGCTGCCCAGCGCCGCTGTCGACCGCGTCGGCCAGACGCTGGCCCGGATCGTCGGAGTCGGAGGCCTGCATCCGCTCCGCTATCTCGGCGATCCGGCCCGCGCCCTGGCGGTAGGTCCGAGCCGCCCGCTCCGCCTCCGTCCGGTCGAGGCCGGCCGCCTCCCACAAGTCGCTGCGTTCCGCCTCGTCGGGTATCGCGACATGCCATTCGTGGATCGGGACAGGCGCCTCGATCAGCCCTTCCGATCCGGCGAGGACCACGATCGGCCCCTCATAGGCGCCCGGCGAGTCGATCCGGCTGCGCTCGCCGGGACCGAGCGAGCGGCGAAGCAGAGGCAGGCTGCCGGTCGCGGCGAGCCAGCAGCAATGATCGGCCGGATGCTTCTCGCCCATGTTGGCGCAGACCTGCCCCAGGGCGGCGGCGACCGCGGCGGCGAGCGCCTCGCCTTCCCGCGCGCAGGGCGAGCGCAGGATCAGCAGCGAGGGCCCGCGCGCGGCGGCGAGCGAAGCGGCTCGCCTGCCGGCCTCGGCGAGGAGGCCTCGCGACAGCGCGGTCGGCGCCGCGGAGAGCATCGCCACGCCTTCGGGCTCGAGCCGCCCGCCGCTTATCGCAGCGACGACGGCCGGCGGCATCTGCACCGAACGTTCGGTCAGCGGCGCATCCTCGTCGCCCAAGCGAAGGAGGCCGATGCGGCGGGCGGTACCGCTCAGCAACGCGACGCAGTCGAGCCCGAAATCGGAGAACAAGGTCGCCGCGAAGCCGGCGAGCGGCCGGGATCCGCCGACCGGCGTCTGGGCGGCGGCGATGAGGCGCGCGGCGCGCGGATCGGTTTCGGCGGCGAGGCAGAGCGCGGCGGCGAGCAATTCCCCGTCGGACAGCCGGAACCGCTCCGCCACCCCGACGAGGATCGCCTCGCTTTCGGGCGGCTTGGCTCGAAACGCCTCGATCAGGCTCGCGGCCTCGTCGCGCCCGACGGCGGGGCTGCCGCGCTCCCGACAGGCATCCCGAACCAGGGCCAAGGCAAGGGCGCGAAGGCTGCTCGAGGCGCCTTGGAAGGGCGCGTTCACCGCGCTCTCCTGTCGGCGTAGAGATAGCGCACGACCAGCCCGAGCCAGTCGGTCCAGCCCGGATCGACGTCGAGCGCCCGCCGGCGCAGCCGCATGTCGACGGCATTGGGCGGGAAGCGGACGACCAGCCTTTCCTCGCTGATCCGGAGCCAGCCGCGCCTCCGGATCAAGGCGTGGAGCGGCATCTTGGCGCGGCGTCGAAGCCAGCGATCGAGCCCGAAGCGCCACAGCAAGGCCCATTCCGGCGGCGCCCGCTCTTCCTCTCCATCCGGCGAAGAGAGCGGGAGAAAGGCCGGATCGCGATCCGACACTCGGTGGTGACGGGCGATGGTCCGAAGCAGGATGCGGCCCGGATCGTCGCACAAGGTCGCCGGCCGTTCCGCCAGCCACTCCCGAAACCCCATCCGGATGAGGGAGGGGATGACCAGCCAGAGCCCGGCGGCGGTCGATTCCCGCTCCTCCAGGAGCAGTGGTTCGACCTGCGCGCGCGGGAGCCCGGGGGGGCGCGCGACGGGCGTTTCGACCGGCGTTTCTTGCCTCGCCCCCGCTCTGCCCGGCGTCGACTCATGGCGGGGGCGGGAATTCGGCAAGGAATCCGTCCGCTCGCCCCCCGTAGCGCTTTCAGCCCCGCCCGTGCGGAGGGAGGCAGGCTCGGCGAGCTCGGCGGCCGCCTCGGGCGACGGCGCGGAGAGCGTGGCCGAATAGGTCCACACCAGCTCGCGGAGCAGGGCCGGCGACAGAGCGAGCGACGGGCTCGCGGCGAGCAGCAGCCGTTCGAGCAGGATGGCCGACGCCCGCGAGGCGGGGCCGACGCGGCGGGCGACCTCCTCGACCCTGGCCCTGGACGGTCCGGCGAGCCGCGCCCGAAGCCGCGCCACCGCCCGGGCCGTCTCCGCCCGTGCGGCCATCTTCGCCGCGGCGGGAGCCGCCCAGCCGGCTTCGCTCCGCCCGAAGATCAACTCCGCGACCTTGGCCGCGGGCACGGTGGCGGAGGCCAGGACTGCGGATCCGGTCAGCGCTCGAACCAGCATGTCCGCCGCTCCGGCTTCGACCGCCACATCGACGATCTCGACCAGGTCCGCCCCGGCGCTTCCGCGAAGCGCCGGGGCGGCAAGCGCACATAGCCATGCCTGCGCGCCTTGTCCGATCCATTCCGGAACGGCCAGCCGCCAGTACCAGGCGGAGGGCGACTTCCCCGCCAGCAATGCGGCGAGCAGCAGAAGCCGGGCCTCGGAGCGGCTTTCGAACCAGACGCAATTCGCGCCGGCCGCCGAGTCGCTTCCGCCGTGGCGGGAGTCGAGCAGGGCCCGATCATAGGCCTGGCGGAGCAAGGCCGCCTGCTCGAAGCGCCGGCCCGGGCTTCGGCCAAGGTCGAGCCTTCTTACCAGGATCAGCTTCTCGCTGTCGGGAATGGCGGTCCGGCACCCGTCCTCGATCAGGAAGGCCGTCTTGGCCGCCGTCTCCGGCGGCCCGCGCACCCTTAGCCGCCCGATCGCGACGTCCGCCATCACATCGTCCCGCTGACCAGGTGGAATCGCATGTCCTGGGTCACCGTCGCGAGTCCGGCATGGTTCTGGACGATGATCGCACTGACATGGCCGTCGATCACGTCGTCGACCAGCGCCCGGGCGACGATCCGGTCGTCGCGATCGCGGATCAACGTGGTCATGCCTTTGCGAACCCGCGAGACGTCGAGCGCCAGCTGGAACCGGCCGCCGACCTTGGCGGGCGCGGGGGCGACGAGCTGGGCCGGAATGATCCGGTCGACGGGCGCTTCGGCCGCCATCAGCATCGCGATCCGGACCAGCTCGTTGAGAGCGCTCCTCGCTTTCTCGTTGTTGCGGTCGATCCGGTGGAACAGCCAGTCGACGAAGCCCTGGAGAGTCCGTCGAAGCTCCATCGGCACCTCCGGCCAGCCGGGAAGTCCGGCGAGCGACTGAAGCGGCGCCGGCCGATCGAACTCGGACAGCAGTTCGGCCCAGCCCAGTCGGATTACCGGAGCGACCTCTCCGAAGCTCGAATGAAGGCATCCGGCGACCTGGCCGATCCCCTCCATCTCCTCGCTCGCGAGGCGGGTCAGAAGCGGCTGGCGGTGCCGCCCGTCGATGAAGTCGCCGAGGCAGGCGCTGTCGCGAAGCTGGATGTGGGTCTGGGCCAGCGAGAGGGTGTTCAGCGCCTGGAGATTGAGCTGGGCGACCATCGCCCGGCGCTCCTCGACCAGCCGGCGCTGCGCCATCAGCGCATTGTAGACGCTGGCCTGGAACCGCCCCATGTAGCTGACCTGAATCGGCGGGGCGTAATAATAAAGCGGAATCGACGCCCGGATCCGGGCCGCCTCGATCGCCGCCCGGGCGGCCTCGAGCCGGTCGACCCGCTCGATCTCCGCCTCGACCGCGGGAAACCATTTTGCCGGGGCGTCGCGAAGCAGCTCGACATAATCGTGGATCTCGTCGGGGACGTCGTCATGGTCGCGGCGGCAGGCGACGACCGGGCTGACGGCCAGGCCGGAGCCGACCTCCAGAACCGGCGCGGACTTTCGATTCCCGGCCTCGCGGACCCGCCGCCAGGCGATCGCGCTCACCTTGGAGAGGACCGCCGAACGCCGCGCATTGGTCGCGTCGATCCGCGCCTGCTCTTCGGCTCGGAGCCTCTCGGCGACGGCCATGTCGTGGCGCGCTTCCTCGATCTCGATGTCGACCTGGCGGAGCCAGGATGCCGCCTGGTTCGCGCTCGAGAGGATCCGGTCGCGAAGGTCGCAGAGGCTGTCGTTGAGCGCCTGGAACAGCGTCACCCGGCCTTCGACGAGGCGCATGATCGCGATGCTGTTGTCGATCGCCGCGACCGCGGCGGTGAAATAATCGGATTCGTGCTTGCCGCTGGAATTCGGAATCTCGTCGGAATCCACATATTCCTGCTGGCCGATGGGCCTCAGCCGGTCCGCGAGGAGCTGGTCGAGGGTCGGGACGACCAGCGCCTCCTTCGTCTTGTCGACTCGCCTCTTCTCGTAGCCGGACATGAGCAGGTCGCCGAGCGGGATCCCGCGCGGCCGGCCGTCCGCTCCCGAGGCCAGGCCGGCGAGAGCGGCGGTCACCGCGAGCTTGCTCGCGAGGGCGTAATTCAGCGCCTGGACCGCGGGCGACGGGGTCAGGCGCTCGGCGACGCTGGCCGTCCGCTCGACCAGGCCGGCAACCGGTGTCTGCGCCTGGATGTCGCGCGGCCGGTAGGCCGCCGAGTCGAAGGCGAAGCGGGCGACGTTGAGGCTGATCGCCGGCGAGAGGGTCGCCGGCTGGATGATCGTCGCGGCGAAGCTCGCGGGAAGCCCCGAAAGCGGCGCGCTCGGCGAGGGCGGCGGGGGCGGCGACGGGAAGAGCGAGACCCGCGCCTCCGCCGAAGGCTGCGAGACGAAGCTCGCGGCGGCGATCGCGCTCGCCGAGCTTAGCATGCTGAACCGCGGCGCCGAGACGGAGGCGATGTTCAGCATCGTCATCGAGGGCAGGATGGTGCTTGACGCGGGGACCTTCGCCGCCGCCGGCTGGCCGGCGGGAGGAGGCGGCGGCGGCGGCGGAGGCGGCGGGCCGATCTTGACGATCGGGTCGAGACCGCGGTCCACCGACTGGACGAGGAAGTCGCTGATCCCCTTGCTGGTCGCCCGGGCGCCTTCGTCGCGCATCGACAGGTCGGCCAGCGACGGCGAGGTGACGAGTCGGGAGGCCGCGTCGGCGCCGAGCATGATCTGCCGCACCCGGTAGATGTCGGAGCGCGCCCTCACGAAGCCGAGGTCGATCGCATCGTTGGTGGCCTTGAGCCGCCCCTGGACGTCGGACAGGAAGACTCCGATCCCGTTCTCGTCGATCGAGTCCATGTCCCTGGCGAGGAAGCCCTGGGTCCAGTCCGCTCGAAACGAGTCGATGGCGGCGACCCGGCGCACCCCCGAATCCTCGACCGTTCCAAAGTCGGGAACCTGGAGGTCCTCGCGGCCGGGCACCGGCGCCCACGGCCAGCCCGGCTGGCCCTGGCCGGACACCCGAAGGATCGAGCCCGCCGGAGCGTCGTCGCCGACATAGGTGTAGACGTTGCCCGCCGCGTCGATCTTTCCGAACGATCCCCATTCGACCTGGCCGCCGCGCTGGCTGAACTCGGCGGCGTTGAGCGGGAAGCCGTCCAGCCCGTCGCCCTTCTGCGTCCAGGCGCGGTCGGCCCGCACTTCGAGCCGGTTCCAAATCCCCGCTTCGGGCAGATCGCCGGCCCTGCGCGCGGCGAGATTGGCCGGCTCGGCGCTGATCGGCATGACGTCCGGAGCGCCCCAATAGACCCCCGCCCCGAAGGGGCCGTCGAGCTTTCCGTCGGTTCCGGAGCCGAGCCGGAGCGACAGCCCGGTCAGGTTCGACGCGCTGTGGATCCGCAGCCAGACGAAGATCGTGTCGCTCTTCGCCACCGGAAGGGTGGCGTGGGCGCCCGACAAGGAGTGGGTGCGAAGGGCCGATTGCTCGTCGAAGCGCCGGGTGCGGGTCGTCTCGACCGGCACCTGGACCCGCGGCGCCGGGCTGTTCTCCTCCATCGGGAGGTCCTTGCCGGGCCAGGACAAGGCCTGGCCGGAAACGCTCTCCATCAGCCGGTCGTAGCGGCGGCGCCCGGCCTCTCGCCGGCTCAGCCACTCCGCCCGGTCGGCGCGGAAATCGGCCACCGCCTCGCCGAAGCGCGGATCCTCCTCCTCCACCTCGAGCAGGTGCGGATCGTAGACCGAATCCTCCACCGGAACGAGCAGTTCGACCCGGTCGGGGATGGAGCGATTGAAGCTGGCGAGGGCGGCGGCCTCGCGGATGGCGAGATCGACGTTTGAGAAGGGCACCGGGACGGCGCTGACCCCGAACGTGCCCGGGAAGAAATGCTGGCGCCGCTGGACCGGGTCGAAGGCGTCGGGCGGGAGAAGCCCGACCGGCGGCATCCGCACGAAGACGTCGTGAAGGCTCTCCTGGTCGAGGCTCGGAAGGTCGGTGAGGTGGCCGACGAACTGGTCGATCCGGGCCTGCCACAGGCGCGGGTCTCCGGTCATCGGGGTGATCGGAGTCCGGGCATGGGGCGTGCCGCCGGTCCGGGCGACGGCGTGGCGGTCGGCGAACAGGAGGTTCCAGCCGGCGTCGAAGGCGACGACCGCCAGGGGGACGCCATATTCCTCCCAGGGGTGCATCTCGCCGTCGAGCAGCAGCTTCTCGTTGTCGAACACGGCGTAAGCCAGGCGGTTGCGGAGCGCTCCGTCGGTCACCGGTAAGGCATAATCCGGTCCGCCGTCGACCGCGGCCATCTCGGACGGCCATAGGTAGAGGGCGAGACGGCAGCCGTCGATCCTCTGCAGATCGGCATAAGGCTCGTCGCGCGGGTCCGGCGGGCAATCGTCGACCGGCCGCCCGAGGATGGTCGCCGTGACCGGCTGCGCGACCAGCACCGCGACATGCGGGATCGCTGCGCTCTCGGGGTTGGCGGCGATCTCGGCGAGCGACTTGCCGAGCCGCCGCGGAAGCGCAGGGCGGAGCCGCGCGGCCATGGAGCCGTCGTGGGTCTCGTCGGCCTCGCCGGCGGCGGGGGCTTCGGGGAGGGGCGCGCCCTCGCCTTCCAGCCGGTCCTCATGGTCGGCGCGAAGGATCGTCTGAAGCGAGCCGAAGCTCATCCGCCGGGCCGAGCCGATGCTGACGTCCTCGCCGGACCGGGCGAGGCCGAGGCCGGCCCCGACCTGGAAGAAGGCGTCCGCCGGCTTCTTGCCCTTGGCTCCGGGGTCGAGGGTCAGCTCGAGCCCCTCGACGCTTCCCGGGGCCAGCGACAGGCCCTGGATCCGCTGCATTCCGGACCGGACGTCCTGCTCCGCGGTAAGCGCTTTGTCCGAGACGGCTCGACCGGCGAACGGATTGATCCGCCGCCGCCAGACGCCGGGAAGCTCGGGCCGCATCGGCGGGTCGACGCCGATCACATGCTCGTCGGCGAAGCTTCGGCGGATCTTTTTCGTGACTTCCATCAGTCCCTCCAAGGCGCCGCCTCAGCGCATCTTCTCCAGCACCTTGTCGATCGCGGCCGGATCCTGGCTCGCGACGGCCTTGGCGAGCAGGTCGGCGAAGTCGCCCAGCCTCTCGCCCGGAGCGAGCCTGAAGGCCGTGTCGACGTCGAGCGCCTTGCCGGTCTCGCCGAGCCAGATCGCGCTCTTCGGGTCCGGCCATTCCTCGCCCAGGGTCGAGTCGAGCCTGGCGAAGCCTTCGCCGAGCCGCGGACCGCTATATTTCTGGGCGACGTCGAGCACCTGGCCCTCGGTCAGGTTGATCTCCTCGATCCTCGGCAGGATCGACGGATTGATGATCCCGGTATTGGCCACCGCCTTGCCGAAATCCGCCCGCGCCGCGGCAAGCGAGGCGCTCGCCGGCTGGAGCCCGGTCACGGCCGGGTTGATCGAATTGATCGGCTGGAGAGTGACGATGTCGGGCATTCCGGCCTTGGTCCTGATCGTCTTCTCCACGTCCGAGATGACCGAGACGGTGAGCACGTCCGAGCGCGACACGGCGCGCGATCCCAGCAGCGCGATGAAGCGCGCGGTCGCCTGCGGAGTGGCCTTGCCATTCAGCGCCGCCACTCTCTTCTCGAGCTTGAGGCGCGCCAGATTGGCGTTGACCGTCGCGCTGATCACCACGTCGTCGCCGCTCACCGGGACGCCCGCGCCCGCCACCCGAGTCTGGTAGGCGATCGAGCGGCGGCGCGTGTACCAGAGCAGCGGCGAACGCCCCCCCTCGTTGGGAAGCGCCGCGACCGCCTCCTGGAAGGCGGCGTGCCAGGCCTTGACCTTCAGCGCCTCGGCCTGGGCCTGTGCCTGGGAGTCCGAGTCGCGCTCGGCCGCCTCGATCGCCTTGCGGCGCTTGGCGACCAGGTTGGACAGCATGTCGAAGGCGGGCTTGGCCGCCGCCGTGGCCGCGTCGGTCGCGACCGCCACGCTGGTCGAGGGAAGCGCATTGTCGAAACGCTGGAAGCGCTGGCGGGTGACCGGCACCAGGATGAGAACGCCGGTCGCGTCGAGGTCGGCGGCCTGGGCCTGGAGGTCGATCGGCGGGAGGGCGAGCGATTCCTCGACCAGGGCGCCGAGCTCGTCGAGCGGAACGAAGGCGAGGTCGACGTCGACGGTGGGCGGGAAATAATATTGGCTGAAGCCGAAATCGTCGGGCCGGATCGTCGCCGCCGGAAGCTGGCCGGCCGGCGGCAGGACCGAGAAATATTGGGCCGCGGCGAAGATCGGCGCCATGCTCCGTCCCTGCATCTCGGTAAGGACGTCGGCGAGATGCGCTCGATGCTGAAGGACGTGCGCCTCGGCGAGCGAGCGAGGCCGGCCGCCGAAGGCGACCTGGACGCCTGAATCCGCTCCGGTCTCTCGTCGGACCATCGCCATGTCGATCCAGCGGACGCTGCCATGATCGACCGCCAGCATGGCCAGCGGAAGGGCGTCCTGCGGAAGCCCGTTCGGCCGCCCCGCGAAGATCTGCCTCGCCACCGCCTTGCGCGCCTCGACCAGATTGGCCGCCCCGCTCGTCTCGGGATAGGGGATGAGCGTGATCGCGGTCGCCTCGATGATGTCGCCGTCCTCGACCGTCCGCTTGCCGGTGATCGAGCGCGGATAGGCGGCGATCGGATTGGCGGTGAACTCGACCGCGCGAAGAGCGAGGATGAACAGGCCGGTGCGGCGGCCGAGCGCCACGCGCGGCTCTTCGCGCAGGCCCAGCGCCGCGTCGAGCTGCCTCGAAAGAGGAAGGTCGAGCAGCGGCACGTCGCGCTGCTGGGTCAGCATGACGACGTCGCCCGACGGGGTGAGGCCTACGCCCGGCTGGATCCGGACGGTCTGGCCGCGGGCCAGCGCCATGCTGCGCACCTGGAGGCCGGAGATGATTCCGGTGCCGGCGGAGCGGGCCATGTCGGCTTGGCGCTGGCGGACATAATCCTGGTCGCGGGTGAGGTCGGCGCCGGTCAGGAACCGCCCGTCGAAATAATGCGGCCGACGCCGCAGGCCGTCGAGGATCAGCGGGCCTGAGCCGAGCTGGTCCTCGAGATCCTCTCGGGCGAAGACCTGGCGGCCCTGGGTCCCGGCGAGCCGGGCGAGCTCGGTCGAATCGACGATGTCGATCGGGGAGCGGGCTTGGGCTTTGGCAAGCTGGTTCATGGCAGGGTTCCTCAGGGCTCGACGAGAGACACGGCGACGGGAGCGCGGCCGAGCCATTTTCCGGGCAGGTAGATGAAGGGGCGGATTCCGTTGTCGACCCGGGTCCGCTTGGATAGGTCCAGCTTGGGCCGAGTGCCGGAAGGCGCGTCGGCGGCGAGTATGGCGGGGATCGCGATCCGAGCGAGCAGGACCGCGGAAAGCTCGGTTCCCTCGACATGCTCGGCGAGCGGCTCGAGTCCCTCGTCGAGGTCGCCGGAAAGGCCGATGTCCCACGACCCGAGCACCGCGGCGAGCTTGGCCTCGGCGCTGGCATTGGGCGCCGGCCAGGCATTGGCGGGCGTGGGAATGGCGTTGGGCGGACCTTCGGCGCGAAGCACGAGCTCGAGTTGCGGCTGCTCGGCGAGGCGCGCCGGAACGAGCGCGTCGAGTGCGTCGAACGGCCCCGACGCGAAGCTCGGGGTCTTGCCGCGGCCGCAATCCTTGGCGGAAAGGAAGATGTCGGCGACCACCGCGACGTCGAGCGGCGTTCGCGGCTTGCGCTGGATCGCCGCCCGGAGGTCCGGGCTGGTCTGCGCCTCGAACCATCGCGCCAGGCGGATGCAGAACGGCTCGCCGAGCTCGATCAGCCGGCCGTAGCGATCGAGCGCGATTCCCGGCTCGACGTGAAGCTCGAGCTCATTGTCCTCCGCGGCCGGAGCGCGCACCGCGAGGCCGGCGATCGTCCCGAAGCCGACGAGGTGGCGAAGCGCGGTCGCGAGACGGCCGCGATGATAGGTCTGCTCGTCGCGGAAATCCTCGGCCTGGAGCAGGACTCCCGTGGCGTAATTGACCCGCTCCGGAGCGAGCGGCTGCTCGAGCGGATCGGCGAGGGCATAGGGATCGCTGGCCATGCTCTACCTTTCGAACCTGGTCTTGGGATTGAGGATTCCGCCGGTCTTGAGGATGTTGGTGAAGATGCGCGGGTCCAGCCTCGTCGGGGGCGGAGGCGGAGGGGCCGAGTCCTGGACCGTCATCGACAGGAAGGCGGGCGCGCTGACGTTCCCGGAATCGTCCACGACCACGAGCTGGAACCGGTAAGTGCCCGGCTTCAGCCCGGAGTCGACCACCATCGTCGGCGAGTCGCTCCTGATTTCCTGGCCGGGGACGAAGACGGCCATGTCAGCCGGCCACCAGCATGAACCGATATTCCTTGATCTTGCCCGGCGCCTTGTCGACCGATTTGGCCGCGGAAAGGATGAAGCTCGACCCGGCGGGGACGGTCGGCGGAACCGGGTTGCCGACCTTGTCGACGATCTCGAGCACGGCGGTCGGCTTGTCGACGTCGGCGATCGTCACCTTGAGGAAAGCCGGCTCGGATTCGTTGCCCGAATCGTCGACCACGACGAGCCTGAAGGTCAAGGCTCCGACCGGCAGCGGGTTGTCCGGCTTGACGTCGACGGTGACGCTCGGTGCGGCCTGCACCACCGGCACGCCCGGCTTGAATTCGGCCATCTGCCTTCTCCTTTATTCCCAGGTCCAGATGTAACGGCTCACCGTGCGGCCCCTGGCCGCGGACGAGCCGGCTCCGCTGATCGTGAACGGGCTGCCCGACCACAGCTCGGTCGGCCCGTCGGCGCGCGCCACGGGAGGGGCCGACACCGGCCCGTCCGAGCGCGGATCGAGAGTGCCGCTGCCGGCGACGAAATCGCCCTCCCCGAGGATCGATGTGCCGATCCGGACGCGTTCGAACGGCTGTGCCTCGCCCATGTAGGTATCGATCCCGACCAGGGAGGCGGCGCCGACGATCAGCGGATCGCGCGCCTGGTGGACCTGCGGCTCGACATGGGCCGGGATCTGCGCCTCGACGATGTCCTTCAGTCGCCGAAGCTCGGACGGGTCCTGAACCCCGCGCACCAGAATCAGCACCCGGTGCGCGAGTCGGGCGTAGAATTCCTCCACCGCCGCCGTGTCGGCTTTGCTGTCGTCGATCTCCGAGCGGTACAAAGCGAGCAATTCGGCGCGCGCCTGGTCGCCGAGGATCAAGGTGTCGCCGACGAAGCTGTTCCCGGACTCCGACAGGCCGAGGGTGAGCGGATCCTCCTCGTCGGCGAGGTCGGCTCCGAGGATGGTCGCGAAGGTGCGGCGAAGCCTGAAGCCCTCGACGATGACGATGTCTCCCTTCGTCACCGAGCCGCCGGTCAGCATCGCGCATTCGCCGCCCGGCTGCATCGACAGCATCAGCACCTTGAGCGAGGAATCGCCGAGCCGCGCCACCGCCGGCGTTCCGGGCGGAGGCGCCGGCTTTCCGGGCTCGAGCCGTCCGCCGGTCACGAACAGGCCGCCGGTACCGAGCTCGAGAGCCGCCGCGAGCCCGCCCAGGGTGCCGTTCAGAGCGGCCGTATGCGGGGCCGCGCGGAGCGACTGGCGAAGCCGGGCGGGCGTGTCGCCGGGGCCCGAGCCGATCCCGATCCAGCTTCCGATCCAGGGAAGCGCCGGATCGGGCGCCGCGGCCGGATCGGTGAGCAGCCAGGCCGAGGCGATGCGCCCTTCGGTCTCGGTCAGGACCCCTTCGTAGAGACCGAGCAGCCGGTCGAGGAAATCGTGCCGGGTCGCGGGCCCCGGCGCCTCCGCGTCGCTCCCGCCGAGCGGCTCTCGATAGAAGGACGGGAGGTAGCGGTCGCGATAGGAGAAGCGCTTCGCATAGACCCGTAGCGCGGCGAGCTCCGGCGAACCCTGGCTGTCGCCGGTGAAGGTGATGTTGAGCCAGAGATAGCGGCCGGTCAGTCGCCGCACCGCCCGTTCGGCGCGCTGAAGCAGAAGGGTGAAGAGGCCGGCGCTTCCCGGCCGGCGCGGACAGGCCAGCACCCCCGGGTCGAAGGGCAGCTCGGAAGGCTGGACGCACCAGCTCGCATGCGGCACGTCGCGCCCCAAGTCCGGATCGCGGAGCGCGGCGATACGATGCGGCGACCAATCGGGCGCGCCTTCCGTTCCCGGCGGCTTGGGTATCGCCTTGCTCTCGGCCGCGAGCGCGTCGATCGTGATCGCGCCGTGGCTCGGAAGCGCCGCTTCGGCATAGATACGGTGCCAGACGCAGCCGCTCTCGCCGGAATCGATCGGCCCGATCAGCACCGATCCCCGGCGGGCGTAGACGCCGCCGGACAGCGCCCGGACCGGCCGGATGTCCACCGGCGGCCCCGGCGGATCGAGCGCCGTCAGGTAACGGGGCTCGGCCGCCAGGCTGTTGCAGAACTTGCCCGCCCAGGGCGCGATCAGCGGGCGGATGCTGCCCTCGGGCGGCAGGGCGACGTCCGGCATGGCCGGAAGGTCCATCGGATAGACATAGGCCTGGGCCCCGAGCGCCGCTCCGTCGCTCGCCAGGACCGCCATCTCCCCCTCGCCCGCCCAGGCCAGCGAAAAGGGGAAGCGAAGACCGGCGAGCCGGAAGCGGAGGACGAAGCCGACTTCCTCCAGGGTGAAGATCGCGGCGTCCTCGCCCGTCTCCCAAGCGAGCAGGGCCAGGCGTCCGCCCGGCGAGGCGGCCATGGCGACGACGTCGAATCCGGCGGCGACGCGCGCCCGTCGCGCGAGGAGGAGGCGGGGCTTGTCGGGATTGGGCTCGACCGGATCGAAGCGGTTCGGATCCGGATCGCGAAGGCCCGTGAAGCGGAGCGGCCGCCCCTTGAGCCGGGCGAGCCGCCGGCCGGCGCGATCGAAGGCCCAGGCGCCACCGTCCGGCACCGGGGCGACCAGATCGGCGCGAAATCCGTCCCGCCGAATCTCCGCCGGCCGCCACCGGTCGCGCACGTCCTTCATCACCACCGCGCCGTCGCGCGCCATGTAGATGACGTCGTCGCTCCCGAGCGCGAAGTCGCTCGGACCGATCGGTCCGGGCGGATTGGACGAAGGCAGTGGAAGCTCGACGCTTCCCGGAGCGAAGCCGGAGGCCTTGAGGCTGCCGGCGGCCTGGTCCCACCAGGCGAAGCCGCCGAGCGGATCGGCGATCGGCGAAGGGCTCGACGCCATCAGACGCGCGAACGTCTCGGTTTCGGCGGGCGCCGGCGCCTCCTGCTGCTGGGCAAGCCGGACATGGCCGCTCGCCTCCTTGTAATGGAGGTTGGACGCGACATTGGGCTCGGCCGAGCCCTCGCCCAGGCCAAAGGCGCTTCGGCCCGCGATCAGCCACATCGGAAGGCCGTTCACGTCCATGATCGGGCTCCCGCCATCAGCACAGCTCCGGAACCACGGGCACCGCCATGCCCTCGCCGTCGCCGAGCGCTCCGCCGCCCGGCGGAAGGGCCGCCGACGAAGTGCTTCCGACCCCGACCGACAGCATGGCGAGCTCCGGCAATTGCCAGGGCTGCAGGCCGATATATCCGCGGCCGGTCTTGTCCTCGCCGACCGGTACCCAGGCGCCGCCTCGGGCGCTCTTCACGAACAGCCTAACCGGAGCGACCGTCCTCACGCCCGGAACCCGTGCGATCGCCGTCTCGACGAGCCGGTCGTCGACCGCGCGTCCGAGCGGCCAGCCTTGTCCGTCCGGCCCTCCCGGCGCCAGCGGCCAGAGGTGGAGCCGGATCACTTCCGAGACCATTTCCAGAACCGCGTCGCGCTGCTCGGAATCGACCAGCTCGACCGCCGCGCTGACTCCGATCGGGACGTAGTCGGGGGCGATCACGTAGAGCTCGGTCGCCAGCGGCCGACGGACGTCGATCCAGCCATGGACCGTTTCCAGCATCGCCCGGTCCGCGCGCGGCGCCGGCTTGGCCGTTCCGGCGCGGGACGGGATCACCATCACCGACACGACCCCGGGAATGTTGGAACGGCGCTGCTGCGGCTTGAACCGCTCCATCACCTCGACCCGGCCGATCGCGACGCCCGGAGTCCGCAACGCCAGCTCCTTGATGTCCCCTTTGGTCACCGCGCGGTCGCCGTGTCGGATCGTCGCCGGGATGCGCGCTTCCGCTTCCTCGATCCGCTCCGGATCGACTCCGCCCGCCATGGCGAGCGGCTGGGCGAGCTTGAGGCGCGGGCCGCCCGGCAAGGTCAGCGACTTCAGCGATCCGGCGGGGAGGTTTCCGGCCGCGCCGCCGCCGGTCCGCATGTAGGCGACGTGGATCGCGCGGCCGAGGCCCGGCACGGCGCCGCGCATTCCGTCGCCGAAGCGGATCGTCCCAGCCTCGCTGTCGAGGCTGTAGACGCGCTCGCCGCGGCCGGCGGCGGCCACGTCCGGCACCTGCCGCCAGGCGCGCATGCCTTCCTCCTCCTCGACCTCGACGATCAGGGTGGAGGAGTCGATCGAGGTCGCTCCGAGCGAGATTTCCTGGCCGGACGCGCCGGTGCCTCGGCCGACCTGCTGGCGCCCGAGCGTCCGGCGCTGCTCGGCCATCACCGCATTGACCCCGGTCCAGGCGAATTTGAGGGAGGAGAGCTTGGCTTCCTTGAGCGGCCTAAGCCGGATCCAGGCCGCGATTCGGGCCGCCATGAGCGGGTCGTCGATCCTCGGCGGCCGGTCGCCGACCCCGGCCTGGACGTTCTTGAGGACGTCGTTGGCGGGTACCCCGAAATCGTCGGTGCCGGGCAGGAGCAGCCGGACGATGCCGGTTCGGACGAGCCCCGAGGTGCCGTCGGAAAGCACCTCGAGCGGCAGATATTCGTCGCCCTTCCCCTTGCCGGTGCAGATCTCCCATACGTGCGCGATCGGCGCGCGGGCGGAGACCGCCTCGAGCGTCGCCGGCATCGGGGTCGCCGGGGCGACTCCGACCGTCAGGGCGACCCGGCGATTGTCGTCTCCGCCGCCCAGGCTCTTCACCACCGCGGCGACGTTCGCCTGATCGGGCGTTGCCGCCAGAAGCGCGATCCAGAGGCAATGGTCGATGCTCTCGGCGACGAAGTCGCGGCCCGCCGGCTCCGCCGCTCCGTTCACGAAGACCCGGGTCGCGACATAGGCCGACGCCTTGCCCGAAACGCCGTAGAGCCGGCCGAGATCGGCGATCAGGTCCGACAGCTGGCCGCGCTCGCGGGCATCCGGGCGGCGCTTGATGTAGGCGGCGCCCTCCACCGGCTGGACGACGAGCTCGCTCTCGGTCTCGAACGGCACCGGCTTGGCGATCTGGGTGCGGTAGGGGATGACGGCCGGAAGAGTCACTGCGGGCTCGGCGATCGACAGCTGGAGGAGGCCGCGCGCCGGCAGGGCCGGCCGCATCTGCTGACCCAGAAGACGCAGGAAAGCGAGGCGCTGACGCTCGGGGATGAGGTTGGCGCGATAGAGGATCGTGTCGCCGAGCCAGGCGAACAGGTCGATCAGGGTCCGGCCAGGATCGCCTTCCCGAGGGTCGGTCCATTCCGGCGTGTGGGCCGGGATCCGGCGGACGAGGTCGGCGACGAGATCGTCGAAGCCGCGGTCGTCCAGCGCTGGCGGGCGGATCGGCATCAGGCGGCTCCCACCGGGACTCGCGCCGAGACCAGGGCGGCCACTCCGGTCGCCCGGATCCGGTAGGCGATCGTGACGCCGAGCTCCTTCAGATCGCGGCCGGGCACGACGTCGACCCGGTCGACGATGATCCTCGGCTCATAGGCCCGGACATGCTGCTCCACGGCGTGCTGGAGCCGTGCCCGGATCTGGGTCGTGTTGGGCTGGTGGATGAGAAGCTCGAGCCCGGCGCCGAATTGCGGCCGCATCAATTGCTCGCCCGGGCTAGTCCGAAGGACGCATTCGATCCTCTGCCGGATCGACGAGTCGAGGTCCGGAAACGCGATCCGCCCGTCCTCGTCGGGCACGGGCAGCAAAGGCCAGCAGATCGGGGCCCGGAAGCCGCCTCCCTGCGACGAGGTGAGGATGGGACCGGGCATCAACCGCCCTCCTTCTTCACGGGGATTGGGATGCAGATCTTGATGAACAGCATCCAGCGCAGGAAAATGTCGAACAGCGACAGGAAGATGTTGAGAACGATGAACGCGCAGAGCGTGATGATCGGGATCGAGAAGGAGCACAGCCAGCCCAGGCCGAGCTTGCTCGGCTCGCTCCCTTCGCCGTCGCTCAGTTTCTTCATGTCGCCCTTGAGCAGATTGCCGAGGAAAGGCGGCATCTCGAACGTGACGTTGGGCTTCAGCTTGCCGAGCTGGGAAAGATCGGGAAGGCTGATCCTGGTGGTCGGTCCGTCGCCGTCCCACCAGGCGGCGACCCGGAAGGTCTCGCTCGGTTGACTCCAAACCAGCCGGTCCTGGCAGCCTTCCGGACCCTTGACCCGGATGAAGCCGCGAACCGCGAACAGGTCGGACGCGACTTCGAACTTGCCAGGCGAGGTGACCAGCTGCGCATGCCGCGCGCTGAGGCAATCGAGCGCCGCTCGGGTGAGCCGCGTTCCGGTCGCCGAATCGATCTTCGGCCATTCGAGCGGCATGACGAAGCCGTCCTTATTGTCCTCGCCGCCGAGCAGGATCCGGGTCGCCTTGTCGACGAAGACGGAGGCGCTGACCGTCGTCGCCCGCCCATGCGAATCGCGCGTCGGCAGCTGAATCCGGTCCATCTCCGACTTCAGCGCCCTGGCGCCGGCGCCCGGCCCCTGCCAGTCGAGCTCGACCGACATCTGCTGGAGGAAGGTCGCGAGGGCGCCGAGCTGGGCGGCGTCGGCGGCCGAGGGCGGCTGCGGCTTGGAGGAGAGGGCGTTCCACGCCTTGGACAGCGTAGCTCCGGCGCAGGGCAGAGGAGTCCTCGCCCGCGCCTTCAGATAGGAGGAGAAATGCTCCTCCATCAGCCGCCGGTCCTCGCCCTGGAGAGCGGCGTAGTCGACCCGCGGCGGCGGGTCGTCGCTTCGCGAGTCGCTGGCGATCGGAAGGACCGCGAACAGGATGGTCCGCCCCCGCGCCGAGCAGACGTCTGGCGGCGCGAGATAAAGGTCGACCACCTCCTCGGCGAGGTTGGACGGCGCCTTGGTGCGCGCGATCGCCTCGCGCACCGCGCGGTTGGCCGGATGCGAAGAGTGGCGCCTGGCGGGATCGGGATCGGCATCGGTCAGTCCGATGTCGAGCCAGCCCGACACCTTCTTTCCCTGGTTCATCCACCCCTGCCAGCGCCCGGCGCGATAGCGGCGGATGACCAGCCCCTGCGAGACGATCTTCTTCGGGTCGAGCCGCGGAGTCCCGGGCTGGAGGCAGGCCACCTCGAACAGGGCAAGCTGGTGCGAGCGGTGGATCGGAAGGCTGAGCTTGAGCCGTCCGTCCGGATCGCGCCTGATCCCGCGCATCGCCGCGAGCCGCGACTTCCAGTCGTCGGCCCCGAGATCCTCGAACAGGCCCTGCACGAACTTGATGATCCTGCTGGTCGCGATAACCGACTTCGAATCGCCCGCGCCCAGCGGCCGGATCACCACCTCGTGATGCGGCTCCGGCGGCATCATCGGCGCGAGCCGGCGCCTTTCGGCGGGGTGGAGCAGGTCGAGGCTCACCAGACGTTCCCCGCGCCGAGCGAATAGGTCGCCGAGGTGACGCTGGTCGCCGTCAGCATCTGGCAGCTCACCGAGGCGCTGAACGTCGCCGAAGGAGTGGTGACGTCGACCGAACTGGCCTTGAGCGAGATGGTCGAGGCCTGGACCTTGAACTCCGCCGCGGTCTCGCAGGCGATCCCCGACGAGCCCATCGTGATCGTGTTCGAGCCGACCTCGAGCTTGATCTCGCCGCCATTGGCGTCGGTGAGGGTCGCCTTGGCCCCCGCGGGCGTGCTGATCTCGACCTTCTCCTGGCCCGAGCTCTCCTCGACGATCGCGATCCGGGTTCCGTTCTTGCCGCAGAGCGTCCAGCGATCGACCGCGTCGCCGGGAAGGCTCTCGGGCACCGGAGTCGCTCCGTTCCAGAGCGCCCCGATCACCACCGGGTCGCCCTCGCGTCCGGCGGGGAACATGACCAGCACCTCCTCCTCCACTCCGGGGATCAGGAAGGCGCCGTAATTCTTGCCGGCGAAGGGCACCGCGACCCGCGCCCAGATCAGCGCCTCTCCGTCGGGATCGGGCGCGAGCAGCTGGACCTGCACCCGGGCCAGCGACTGGGGATCCTGAACCGAGGTCACCTTCGCGATATGGAGTCCCGACAACCAGTGGGCCGGAACGGCGGGAAAGAGGCCGAGCGCGTTCATGCCGCCGCTCCGAGATAGGCCGACTGGGCCTCGAAATCGGTGAGATAGCCGGACCGCCGATCCCAGCGGTGGATCGCGCGAGTGACCGAATATTGGTTGCGGAACTGGGCGTTGACATGGGCCAGCTCGACCCAGCTTCCGACCCGGATCTGGCTGTTGCCCTGGGCGGTTCCGGCCGCGGTGACGAACGCGCGCGAGCGGCGGTCGGCCTCATATTGGGCGAGGTTCTGCGCGGCGGCATCGGTCATCGGGCCGAACCGGCCCATATGCATCGAGACGGCGCTGAACTTCTCGGCGAGCACGTCCTTGCCCGACTTGCCCTTGCCCGGCCCGAACCCGGCGGCCTGGGCGGTCGAATCCACCTTTTCGCCCGACGCCGGGTCGTAGGAACCGAGCCTGATCTCGCTCACCTGCTCGGCGATGTCGGCGGTGATCCGGACCGTCTTGAGCGTCGCCCCCGGCGCCAGGTTGACGAGCGTCCGCTGGTCCTTGCCGATCCTGCCGACCTGCATCTTGTCGCCGACGATCTGGACGTCGCAATCGCATCGCGCCAGGATCCGGCGAAGGAAGGCGAGGTCGGTCTCGTCCGACTGGAACCAGTCGCCGCTGGTCGTGTCGACCCCGTCGCGTATCTCGGGCTTGAGACCGTGGTCGGACGCGATCTGCTCCATCACCGCCTTGGGAGTCGCCGCCTCGAACAAGCGGGTCCGCCGCTTGCGTCGCGCCGAGAACAGGCGGTCCTCCGCCATCACGGTGAAGAGCGGAGCGGCGCCCTCGCGCACCTCTGCTTCGATCGCGGTGATCTGGCCGTCGAAAATCTCGCCCGCGCTGACCTCGGCGGCGCCCGTGAAGACCCGGATCCCGGCGCCGAGGACGAGCGGCGAATCCCCGCCCGCGGCATTTCCGGCGCTTCCGTCCGGCTGGACCGCCTCGTCGGCCAGGGCGACCTCGAGCGTGGACAGACCGCCGAGCGCTTCGACCACCCGAAGCCGCTCGAGGTTCTGGGCGATCAGCGGATAGCTCTGCCCGTCGACCTCGATCACCGGCTGGGCGGTGTAGAGGATGAGAGGATCGGCGAGCGCCATCAGTCGGCCCACAGCCGGGCGGCGCGGTGAAGGCGTCGCCGAAATTCGAAATCGAGCAGATCCATGTCGATCTGGCCGCCCTGGCCGGGCCCGGACGCGCCGCCGCCGGACGCCGCCGGAGCCGGCTGCGCGCCCTGCCCCGCCGTCTCCACCGCAAGCTCGTCGATCACCACCGCCATGCCTTCATTCTCCCTAGAAGATCGTCACGCTCGCCTGCGCCGAGTAGCTCGCCGCCACCTGGCCGCCCGCCGAGACGAGCTTGCCGGTGCTGTCGAACCGGGCGCCCGGACCGGCGCGGGGCATCGGCGGCGGAAGCAGGCGCGACGGGTCGAAAGAGGCGCTCGGAAGGGTCGTTTTCGACGATCCGAGGCCCCAGAAGGCGCCCTCGCTCGCGCTCACGCCCGCGCTCATCCGGCTGCTCGAGACGGAGGAATAAGAACGGTCGCCGGAGGCGTCGATGAAGGTGGAATCGCTTTCGGTCCGGGTAACGCCGTCGAAGCCGGTGACGCTGGTCATGCTGGTCATCGACAGGCCGGCGCCACCCGAGCCCGCGTCGAACGACGCCGAAGCGCCGAACATCGCGCCGGCCGAGGCGGAGGCGCCGAAGCCGCCCGAAGCGGATACGCCGAACGCCGCGCCCGCGCCGGCGCCGGCGACGAGCCCGGCGGAAGCGGACGCGCCGAAGCCTGTCGACACCGAGGCTCCGAACCCCGCCGACGCCGACGCTCCGAATCCGGCGGACGCCGACGCTCCGAATCCGGCCGATGCCCCGAACCCGGCGCCGCCGGAGATACCGAACCCCGCTCCCGCCGCCATCCCGACCCCGACGCTGGCCCCGATCCCGGCCGAGGCGCTCGCCCCCGCCGAAGCGCCGATCCCGAAGCCGATCGAGGCTCCGGCGCTGATCCCGCCGCTCATCTGGAAGCTCGCCGCGGCGGAGAGGCTGATCCCGGCCCCCGCGCTCATCGAGGCTCCGCCCGGAGCGCGCATGTTCTCGATCCCGTTCGCGGCAGCCAGGGCGCGCCCCGCCTTGCTGTCTCCGCCCTTGGTCGCGACGTCGGTCGTTCCCGCCCCGACGTCGGGCACGTCGGCGGGGACGAAATCGTTGAGGCCGAACGCCTCGTTGTCGGTCATGTAGGCGGAGATTCCGCGCTCGCCCTTGAAGAAGGCGGTGGCGTCGCCCTTCATGCTGACCTGCACGGTCGAGCGCAGCGGGATGCAGTCCGACGACCAATAGTCGAGCGTCTCGGTCAGCGACTCGATCACTCCGCTGCAGGTCGATCCGCCCCAGGTGAAGGTAACGAAATCGAGGCTGTGATTGGCCTCGTCGCGCTTGTTCTGGCTGTTCTTGCTCTGGGTCGCTTCCTTGCCCGTCGCGGTCGCGAAGCGGCGCAGGACATCGGTGAATTCGCGGACGTCCGTGCCTTCCTCGCTGGTGTCGAAGATCACTTCGACGTCGAGCTTCGCCGAGGTCGGCTTGGCATGCTGCTGCGGCGGGTCCTCGCCGAACTGGTTGGTCAGCGAGACTCGAAGCGAGGCCGGGTTGAAGTGGCAGGTGAGCGTGGTCGCGCCGCTGCTGAACGCCGCGTTGTTGGGCGGATCGGGCGGTGCGGGAGGGCCGGCGGGCTCGGTCATTCGCCGATCCCCAGCATGTCGATTCCCTCGTGGACGAGATGAAGCTCCTCGATCGCCACCTCGGAGCCCTTGGCGTTGAGGTCGCCCGCCCGGAACTTGACCGGCATGGCGTTGCGAAGGAACCAGCCGATCCGGACGCCGGGCTGCTTGTCCTCCTCGCTATCGTCGCCGATCGTGCTGATCAGGCCGACGACGACGTTGCAGCGATTGGCCTTGATCGGGCGGGCGTCGGAGGCGCCGTCGGCGCCGGCGAACATCGACCACCAGCGCCACAAATGCCGCGAGCGGACCATCCCGCGCTTCATCACGACCGTTCCGAAGGTGACCGGCCCCGCCCGGACCGCGGCCCCGTAATTGCGGCCGCCGACCTTGATCACCTTATGCTCCATCGTCGCTTCGATTCCGCTGATTTCGGAAAAGCCGCCGAACAGCGCCTCGTCGACCCCGCCGGCCGGCGCGAACTCCTCGCCGTCGACGCCCTCGAACGTCACCTGGAAGGCGAAATTGCCGAACGGGATTCGGGGGTCTTCGGCGATCGGCATCAGGCCGCCTCCCTCGCTTCACTCGGGGCTTCGAGCACCATGAGCGACACGGTGACGTGCTGGATCGGATAAGCGGCGGTGAAGCCGATCCGGCAGATGACCCGGCCGGAATCGATATCGGCGGGGGTCATGCTGCTTTCGTCGCAAACCACCTCATAGGCCTTCTCGCGGCTCCGCCCGTCGAGGGCTCCGCGCTTCCACAGCAGCTCGAGGAACGATCCCACGGTCGACCGGACCCGGGCCCAGAGGCGCGGCCCGGAGGGCTCGAACATCAGCGCGTCGCCGAAGCCGCGCGCGGCGCGCAGGATGATCGCCATGAGCCGCGAGACCCCGCCGGCGCGCCAGGCCGGATCCGCGGCCATGGTCGAATCGCTGATGAGGACGATCCGTCCGCGTTGCTTGCCGATCAGGCAAAGCCGGTCGCCGAGCCAGTCGGCGTCCCGGCCTGGAAGGCCGCGCCCGATCTCGCTGTCGGCGAGATCCGGCTGGAGCCGGCGCGCCGTCATGCACGGCCGGCCCGCGGCGCTTCGGAAGGCGCCGTCGGCGAGCGCGGTCCGGGCGATCATTCCGGCGAGGAGGCCTTCCGGGCTCTGGACGCCCTCCGGCAGGTCGGCCGAAGCCGAGGTCTCGATCCACGGATAAGCAAGCTGGAGGCGGGCGCTTCCGATCGCGCCGGGATCGATCAGCCGAATTCCGGGCGCGGGCAGGTCGGCCCGGGAGAGGATGGCGAGCGGCCAATTCTCCTCGCCCCCGCCGAATCCCGATTCCACCAGGGGCAGCGGAAAGGCCGAGACCAGCATGACGTCGCGGCGGTGGGCGGGGCCCTTGGGGAGACCGAGCAGGTCGAGCGCGAAGCGCAGGGCTCCGGCCCACAGCGCATAGCGCGCCTTGTCCAGCCGCGGCGCGCGGTAGCGCGGCCGGGCCGCCCGCGCCTGCGGGACGATCGCGGGCGCGGCCGGAGCGCAGGGACGAAATTGCTCGGGCGGCCCGGGCGGCTCCGGCATTTCCGGAGCCGGCTCCGGCGCTCCGCCGCAAATATCGATGAGGTCGGGAAGGACCAGCATCGCCGCGTCGCTGACCGCGAAGATCGCCGCCGCTCCCGTCCAGGTCGACGGGTCGGCGGGGTCCGCGCCGAGGCCGAGCGACCGGAAGCCGGGCAGGATCGGAACCCGCAAGGCCGAGTCGTCCGGCGCGGTCGAGCCCCAGCTTAGCAGGCGCATCTTGGCGACGGTGAATTGCGGGATGGTGAGGTTCGGATCGACGAGCGGCAGCGGATCGCCGGTCCGGACGACATAGACCTTGGCCCCGCCCTCATCGAAGAAGCTCTTCACCGCGAGGCCGAGCGCGGTCGGGAGCATGTCGCCCGATCCCGGCGCGGCCGGCCTCCGCTCCCAGGCGAAAAGCGAGTCGAACTCCGACCAGCTCTCGACCGGAACCGGCACGCCCAGCAGCGACCGAAGCCTCTCCTCGCTGGTCCGGAACAAACCGGCCGGCGACCAGCCGCCGTCGGCCAGCCCGGCGCGAAGGGCCGTCGGAACGGGCCCGTCGCGCCGCGCCACGCAGCCCGCGAACAGGGCGACGTCGGCTCGGGTCGACAGGCCGGTGTCGGCCGGTCGGATCGCCTGGAAGCTGATGCCCGGAAGGAACATTTCGCCCGCTTCCGCCTCAGACCGTCTCGAACTCGAAGCCTTCGGCGGACAGGACCAATTCCTCCATCGCGACGTCGCTTCCGCCCTTGGCGGCGAGAGTCGGCCCGGTCCATTTCATCGGCCTGACGTTGATCAGCCGCCACTTGAGCACCGGGTTGCGCTGCTCGTCCTGGAGCGTGATGTTGACCATCCGCCGATGGGTCGGGTCGGTACGGACGATGTTGACCCATTCCAGGAAGTTGACCTGGCCCATGACTCCGCGCTTCAGGGTGACGTCGCCGGCCTTGTGGAGGGCCGGGATCTTGCGGACGTGATTCTCCCGGTCGTTCCCCTGGCGATACTCCATCAGGGTGATCTCGGTGCCGATTCCCGAGACGTCGGAGAAGCCGCCATAAGCCGAGGTGGCGGGATCGTTGCCTTCGAACTCGACGATGAAATTATAGGCGCCGTACGGCGTGTCGCGCAGGGGCATTTTCTTTCACTCCTTATGAGCGCGCGTCGGCGGTCTTCTGGCCGATGCGGAAGATGACGAATTCGGCCGGCTTGATCGCGGCGACTCCGATCAGGCAGATCAGCCGGCCGTTATCCAAGTCGTTCTGAGTCATGGTCGAGCGATCGCAATGGACGAAGAACGCCTCCTTCGGGGTCGCCCCGAGCAGGGCTCCGCTCACCCATTCGTTGTAGAGGAAGTCGGAGATGGTGGTCCGGACATTGCCCCACAGCGACTCGCCGTTGGGCTCGAACACGGCCCATTGCGTGCCCCGGTCGATCGACGCCTCCAGGTAGAGAAAGTAGCGCCGGATGTTGACGTACTTCCATTCCGGATCCGAGCTCGTCGTTCGCGCGCCCCACACCCGGATGCCGCGGTTCGGAAGCGCTCGGATGCAGTTGACGCCGAGCGGGTTCAGCACCTCCTGCTCGCCGAACCTCACGTCGCGCTGGAGCCCGATCGCGCCGGTCACCGTCTCGTTGGCGGGAGCCTTCCACACGCCGCGCTGGACGTCGCTTCGGGCATAGATTCCGCAGACCGCGCCGGACGGCGGGACGTCGATCTCGGCGGGCTGGGTGGGATCGGTCGCGGCCAGCGGGTTGGCGATCCGGATCCAGGGATAATAAAGCGCGGCATATTTGCTGTCGATGACGCTCTTCACGCTCTTCGCGCTGACATTCCCCGTCGGCTCGAGATTGGGCGGCGTGTCGAGCACCGCGATCCGGTAGGCGCGGCGCGCCCCGGCATGGCCGGTGAGCATGTCGGCGATCGCCCTCGGCTTGGCGGCTTCGTAGGCCGAGGAGCCGGGCGCGGCGACGATCGATATGTCCTCGATCGCCAGAAGCGAATCGAGCGCGGTCTGGAAATCCGCGGTGGAAGGGGTACCGGTGCCGTCGGTTCCGCCGATCAGGTCCGCGACCCGCTGCGGAACGCCCTGCTGGGTGGTCGGAGCGCTCGAGGGGACGAGGGCGTCGCGAAGCTCGAGCGGCGTGACGTCCGATCCCATGTCGATCCTGACCGGGTTGGTGAGCGCGTCGCCGGCGTTGGGAGGATTGGCGCCGAGGACCGCGCCGATATAGCGCGGGTGCCGCGGATGGATGCCCAGGCCGCCGGCCTCGTAGACCAGTCCGACCGGATCGTAGACCTCGATGGAGACGGTCGTGATGACCGCCGGGTCGTCGATCTTTACCCCCTTCAGGTCGGCATTGTTGTCGTCCGTGTCGATGCCCATGAAGAAGGACTTGTTCGCCGCCGTGGCGAGGCTTCCGGTCGGCTGGCCGAGGGCGTAGCGCTTGGTCGTCTCGAGCGCGTTGAGGCGAAGGACGATTCGGAAATTGGCGGCGCTTCCGGCCATCGTCGCACCGCCCGGCTGACGGGCGACGAACGCGACCTGCTTCTTGGCGGCGACCGTCTGGTCGCTGTTCAGAATCCCGGTCCTGGCGAAGGCCGCTCCGGCGCCGAGCAGCCGGGCGACGTAGAGCCGGCCGCCGCCATTGTTGAAGAAGGCTCGGGCGGCCAGCGCGATATGGTTGCGCGCGGCGGCGCCGCCGATCAGCAGATCGTCGACCCCGCCGTAATAACGCTGATAGTCGTTGAAGCTGGTCAGCAGCGGCGGCGACGGATCGCTTGGGGTGACGCTGACCGGGCCGCGGGCGGTCATCCCGACGAAGGCGGCGGTGCTCGTGCCGACCCCCTCGATCGACTTGGCGCGGAAGCTCGTCTCTTCCACGAAGACTGCTGGTGCGAGATATTCAGGCATGAACCGCCTCCTGTGCTCGGCCCGGGAATGGCCGCTCGGTTGCTTGGGTGGACATCAGGGTTCCCATTCGATCGTGACCGGGATCCGGCGGCCCGCGGCGAAGCGCAGCGCAAGTCCGGACCCGAAATCCGGCATCAGCGACGCGGTCAGCGCGTCGGGATCGGGAAAGCCGGCGGTCCGCGCCGCGGCGGCCTCGGCGGCGGCGGCGAGGTCGGCGGGCGCATGGAAGGCGGCGACCGCCGGATCGACGTCGGCGACGACCCTGCCGGGCAGGTCGGGAAGGACGGTGGCGCCGCCGCCCGGGAACGAGAGCGGAAGAACCGGGAAGACCAGGCAGGCCTCGCCACGCGCGTCGGTCAGGGCGCGCGCGGTGAACAGGCCGTTGTCGCTCCGCGCCCGGACCAGGGCGTGTTCGACCAGCCTCTTGTCGTCCTTGCGGCGAACGGTCACGCGAAGCGCGCAGGCGCTTCCCGCGAGCAGCGCTCGAGGGCTCGGGAGCATCTCGATCGTCGCGGGCTGGAACAGGCTGTCCGGGTCGAGCTTGTGGGCCGGCTCCGGGTCTCTGGGCAGGAGCAGGGAGAAGCGGCGGGCAAGCACGTGCCTCGCCGCCGGAGCGAGGTCGATCGGGATCGCCTTCGATCCGACCGCCGGCGTCGCGGGCGCGGCCTCGAAGGTCCTGACATGCGCCTCGAAGCCCGGAGCGGAGAGGATGGCATGCTCGCCGGGACCCTTGGCGACGGTCGTGAGCCCGGGGCTCTCGATCCGCACCGGCCCGGCGACCGGGCGTCCGAACACGTCCTCCAGCCGGATCAGCGCCAAGGCGCGCCGGTCGAGCAGATCGGGCGCGAGCATGAGCATCAGAGCGCCGGCTCCATCGCCGGATCGCCATGGGCGAAGGACAGTCGGCTCGCCGTGACCGGCAGGGAATCGCGGGGCGGACCGTAGCCGATCCGGACGATCCGCGCCTTGAACAGGGCGCTCAGCCGATATTTCTGCTTGAGGCCGTCCCAGAGCCTTAGCATCCGGTCGACGTCGGCATCGTCCGGGACGATCTGGATCTGCTCGCCGCGCTCCCAAGACTCGCCGCCGACGAGCTGCCCCTTGTCCAGCACCGCATAGCGGTTCAACTCGAGCATCGCCCAGCTCAGCAGGGAAAGGTCGTCCGACGAGGTCGTCGACCAGCTCGCCATCAGATAGGAGAGCTCCAGCGAGATTCCGGCGCCCCGCGACGGATCCTGCTCCGGCAGGCGGCCGAGCGGATGATCGGATCGGCCGATATGATAGCAGGTAATCGACAGGCCGGAGCCCGGCGGGCTGTTCCCGATCAGCTTCGAGATGGGCTGGTGGGTGATGTCCTGCGAGGCCGGCACCGGCGCCAGCCGCCCTTCGGCCGCGAGCAGGGAGCGGCGCGCGTTGAGCAGTGCGGCGATCGACTCGCCGACGAGGTTGACGGCGCCGAGGTCAGCCACGCCCCATCGCCTTGTGCTCGCCGCCGAGGCCGCCGTCGACGATGGTTCCGAACCTCGACTGATAGAGGTCGATCGCGCCGCTGATCCGGCTGCGCATGCTGAGCAGGTAATCCGGGCTGGTGACGAACCGGCCGATGACCGAGGCATCGTCCTGGCCCGGGGAAAGCTGGCCGAGGTCGATCTGAACCTCCGAGAGGCTCACCGCCAGCCGCAGGTAATTGACGTAGCTCCGATCGGGCGCCGGGCGCGATGCGCTGCCCGCGTCCTCCCCTCCCGCCGTGCGTCGGTCCATTCGCGCCCTCCCCGCCGCGCCCGGACGGCACGGCTCTCCGACGCCGATGTCGCAAGGGCCGTGCCAGTTGGTGGAGAGAAGGAATCACAGCGGCTTGGCCCGAGGGACCGCCGGCCGAAGCTGTCACCTGTGACACAAAGGCGTGACAGGTGTCACTGTACAGCCGGGGTCGGCGCGGCTCAGCCGAGCTGGGCGATGGTGCGGGAATCCACCCCGGCGCGCTCGAGCCGGCGATAGAGCGTCATGCGCGAGCAATTGAGTGCGCGCGCCGCCTTGGCCTTCTTGCCGTCGGCCAAGGCGAGCGCGCGGAGCAACAGGTCGCGCTCGTCCATATCCGCGCGCCCGCCGGCGGGGGCGGCGCCTATCGACGCCGGCAGATCGCTTTCGCAAAGCCGGTCCGGCCTCTCCGCGACGACCAGCGCATGCTCGAGCGCGTTGCGCATTTCGCGGACGTTGCCGGGCCAGTCGTGCCCCGCCAGCCTCTCCTCGACGGCGGTCGGAAGGGCGGGGATCGCAAGTCCGCGGTCCTCGCAGATGTTGGCGAGCAGGAGCCGGGCGATCGGCGCGATGTCCTCCCGCCGCTCGCGCAGCGGCGGGATCGCGACCTGGATCACGGCAAGGCGATAATAAAGGTCCGCCCGGAAATTGCCGCGGCCGATCTCCGCGTGAAGGTCGCGGTTCGTCGCGGCGATGATCCGGACGTCGACATGATGCGGCCGGACCGAGCCGAGGGGGAATATCTCGCCCGATTCGATCGCTCGGAGCAGCTTGGATTGGGCGGCCGGGCTGAGCTCGCCGACCTCGTCGAGGAACAACGTGCCGCCGTCGGCCAGCCGGAACTTGCCGGGATAGGCTCGCGACGCGCTCGAGAAGCTGCCTTTCTCGTAGCCGAACAATTCGCCCTCGATCAGCGCCTCGGGAATGGCCGCGCAGTTGATCGGCACAAGCGGCCGGCCCGAGCGGGCGCTGTTGCGGTGGAGCATGAGGGTGACCAGCTCCTTGCCTGTCCCGGTCTCGCCGCGGATCAGCACCGTGCTGCTCGACCGGGCGAGCTTGGCGACCAGCGACTTGATCCGGGCGACGGCCTTGCTCGGCCCGACGAAGCCGTCGCCGCCGGCCAGCGGGCGGGCGACGTCGGCCGGGCACCGCGCATAATGGCGAAGGCGGGCGAGGGTCTCGGAATCGCCGGCGCGGGTGCAGATGAAGTCGTCGGCGCCGGCGCGGATCGCGTTCAGCATCGCCTGGCGCGAAGGGTCGGCGCCGCAGGCGACCAGCGGCGTTCCGGGGAATCGCCGCTTCGCCTCGGTGAGGATCGCGGGGTCGACCGGCGCGGCGACGATGATCGCGCCGAATCCGTCCTCCTTCGATCCGGCGATGTCGTCGCGGCCCGGAAGGATCACGCACAGCGCGCCGACGCTCGCCGCCAGGGCATCCGCCCGCTCGCACGCGGGCGCGGAAAAACCGGCCAGCGCAAATCGCCCGGAGCCCGACTCCATGGTCCCCCCCACCTCAAGACCAGCAACCCTACGCACACGCTTCCGTCAGGTTTCCACAAGCATTCCTCGCCGAAATCAGGCGATTAGCCGACCTGTCGAAGATATCGTCATGCGGTTGCCGGACGGAACTGTTAACCGGCAAAGTCGAGATCGTAACTCAAGTTGCCGATGAGTCAATGGCGCAGTCGGACAGCCGAGCCCGCTTTGCGATCCCGACATCAGGTCTGCCGAAATTTGCTGCGAAGTTCGAGTAAGTTACTGTGCGCGAAAAACCGCGGAGCGCGGGAGATCGATTGCTCCCGGGCGAGCTCCGCGTCGCATCGCGACGACCGCCACCCTGCCCCAACGCGAATCGGAGCGTGGAGCGAACCATGATTTCAGTGACTAATCCTCGAGCTTGGCTGGGGCGGACCCATTCCAGTTTGACCTGCTCTTCAACGCCTACGGCCTAACCAGCGCGAAAAAACCAAAACCGAAGCCCTGACGGGCTGCGGTCGAGATCGCATGCGGTTGGTCGTCGGCCGGAGAGCCGACGATGAATTACAATTACGGAAGGCCCACCGGAAGGCGGCTGCCTCCCTTCTCGCTGCGCCTTTCATTCGAAGAGCGCGCGATCCTCGAACGAGCGGCGGGCGATCTGCCGGTCGCCGCCTATATCAAGAGCCTGCTGTTTGCGGAGCACGCGCCGCACATAGCGTCGCGTCGGCGCGCCCCCGTCAAGGATTCGAAGGCGCTGGCCGAGCTGCTCGCCTGCCTCGGCGCGAGCCGGATCCCGAACAATCTGAACCAGCTCGCCAAGCACGCGAACTCGGGAAGCTTCTATTTTGACAGGGAGACGAAGGCGCAGCTCGGCGCTGCCTGTGAAGATATCCGGGCCATGCGCCAGCTCTTGATGAAAGCGCTGGGCATGAAGCTGGCCGAGGAACCGCCCGCCCGGCAATCCACTTCCCAGAGCTTCGCCCGCGCCGGATCGCTGCGGTGATCCTCAAAGCCTCTCAGCGCGCCGGGGCAGGTCAGCTCGCGGCGCACCTGCTCAACAGCTCCGACAACGAGCATGTGAAGCTTCACGAGTTGCGCGGATTTGTCGCTGACGATCTGCACGGCGCACTCAGCGAAGCGCATGCGATTTCCAAAGGGACGAAGTGCAAGCAGTTCATGTTCTCTCTGAGCATGAACCCGCCAAAGGGCGAAGGTCTCGGCGAGGGAGCGTTCGAGCGAGCGGCCGACCAGGCTGAAAAGGTCTTGGGGCTCGAAGGCCAGCCGCGGGCCATCGTGTTTCATGAGAAGGAAGGGCGGCGGCACGCGCATGTCGTGTGGTCGCGCATCGATGCCGCCACGATGACGGCCGTCAACCTGCCCCACTTTAAGAGGAAGCTCACAGCGCTCTCGCGGGAGCTGAATCTTGAGCACGGCTGGTCCCTGCCCGAAGGCTTGCGCCAAGACGGCGGCAAAAGTCCCCTCAATTTCTCCTTGGCGGAATGGCAGCAGGCCAAGCGGCAAGGCGTCGATCCGCGCGAGATCAAGCAGGTCTTTCAGGAGGCCTGGGCGCAATCGGACTCCGTCAAGGCTCTCGGCGCGTCCCTGGCCGAGCGCGGCTACTTCCTTGCCGCAGGCGATAGGCGCGGCATCGTCGCCCTCGATACGGATGGGGCGATTTACAGCTTCACCAAATGGGCGGGGGTCAAGGTGCGCGAAGCGCGCGCCAAGCTGGGCGAAGCCCCCCTGCCAAGCATCAGCACGGTGCAAGCCGAGATCGCCGGGCTCGTCCAGGGCAAGCTGAAGGCTTTCGCCGCCGAGGTGAAGGAAACGCACAAGCGTCAGAGCGCGGCGATGCGCGCGAAGGTGAACGCCGTGCGCGACGCTCATGCGGCCGAGCGCTCCACGCTGCTCAAAAAACAGGAAGAGCGCTGGCAGAGTGAGACGCAAATACGCGCTGAGAGATTCCGGGCCGGGTTGCGCGGCCTCTTGGACACGATCACCGGCCGCACTCGCTCTCTCCGCATACTCAACGAGCAAGAGGCGATGGCCGGGCTCACGAGGGACCGCGCCCAGCGCGAGCTGCTAATCCAATCTCAGATCAAGGAACGCCAGCCTCTGCAAGCCCAGCTCGAGGCGCTGCGCGCGCGTCAGCGCGAAGAGCGAAGACTGCTTGCGCAAGACATCGTGCGCGCCATGCGCGCCCGCATCCGCGCCGCCGAAGCCGCCCCCGCGCCGCGCCGAGAGCGAACGCGAAGGCGCGAACGCGATCACGACCATTCATTCGAACGATGAGGAGAAGCGCCATGCGCCTCAAACCCAACCTGCCGCCCACCCGTTTCGAGTTCCCGCGCGGCTATGGCGAGACTGCGATTCCGCCGACCGGCGATGTGAACCGGCCGCCCTGCGCGATCTGGTGGACGAAAGAGCAGGTGCTCGGCAACGCACGGCTCGAACACGCGAGCGACAAGATTTTTCTCGGCCGCGTCGATCAAAAATTGATCGGGCTGAGCGATGACCGTCACATCGTTACCGTGGCGGGAAGCAGAGGCGGCAAGTCCGCTTGCGTGCTCATCCCCAATCTCAAGCTCTATCCCGGCTCGGCGCTGGTGATCGATCCCAAAGGCGAACTCGCCCACGAGACGGCGGTGCATCGCAGGGATGCGCTGGGGCAGGATGTGCATGTGCTCGACCCTTGGCGAGTCTCTGGTGTGCCGGAAGGGTTTCAGTCAGCCTTCGATCCTCTGGCGCAATTGCGCGAGGATCCAGGCAGTCTGATCGACAATGCGGATTTGCTGGCCGACGCGCTGATCGTCGCCAGCACCAATGATGCGCATTGGACGGATGCTGCCCGCGCCCTGCTGCGCGCGCTCATTCTGAAACTGTGCCTCGACGGCGGCACCCTTCCGGACCTGTCCGATTTGATCGCGGCGCTTGCCGAAGAGGCCGCCGCTCCACCGGGTCAGCGGCCGATGCTGAATGCGCTCGCAAGCCTCAGTGCGGATGATGCCAGTGAGACAGAGCAAGCCGCACTCTCGATCATCCGCAATCAGGCGAAGGTGATGAAGGGCGCGAACCCGAAAGAACTTGCCTCCATCCTTTCGACGGCGCGCACGCAGCTCGTCTTTCTGGAATCGCCTGCGATGGTGAGCAATCTCCGCCGCTCGCTGCTGCGCCTGTCCCAACTCAAGGCGCGGCCCACAACCATCTATCTCTGCCTGCCAGCCTCGCGCATGGGCACGCATGGAAGGTGGCTGCGCCTCATCGTCGCCCTGGCCGTTGCGGCGCTCGAACAAGCCCCCGCGCGAGAAGACGGCGGGCGGCTACCGGTGCTGTTCATCCTCGAAGAGTTCGCCGCGCTTGGCCATATGCGCGCGCTCGAACAGGCCGTCGCCTATATGGCCGGCTTCGGGGTCAAGCTTTGGGCGGTCCTGCAAGACCTCAACCAGCTCAAGCGCCATTACAAAGAGGGCTGGGAAACCTTCCTCGGCAATGCCGGGATCATCCAAGCTTTCAGCGTCACCGACCAGACGAGTTGCGAGTATCTCTCGAAGCGGCTCGGCGAGACGACCTTCCAGATCACGAACAAGATCGATGTCGGCTCGAAGCTCGCGAGCGATGGCGACACGGGCCTGCGGCGCGAGTTCAAAACAACGCCGCTTCTCACGCCCGACGAGGTGGCGCGCAAATTCGCGCGGCTGCCGAACGGGAAAGGCGGCTCTGCTGGCGGCCTTGCGCTGGTGCTCGTCGCCGGAGCCTTCCCCTTTGTCTGCGACCGCGTGTTTCACGAGGAGCTGGTCCCATGAGCTGGCGCAAGAAAACGGCGGCGAACGGCATGCCGGTCTGACGCGGCGCCGACAGCATTTTCAACACAGGCAGGGAGCGAGCCATTCAGGTGAAGGGCTGCGCCCTTCCTGCCGTGGCGGTCTGCCTGCTGATCTCGGTAGGCTTCATAGTGGCCGGGGAAAGCGCGGGCGGCCGCGGGGTGGATGGAATGATGGTGGTGATCGGCTGGGTTTGCCTGATCGTCGTCTACTTCGCGTCTTGGCCGCTCTACGGCCAGGCGAAGGGGCTCTCTCTGAAAGAGTGGTTCTCACCGCGCTGGGAGCTGCGGGCAACGGATTCCGGCTTCGCCTTCTCGCGCGAAGCTGTGAGGCCCATCCCTGCCGCGCGCTGGACAGTTCGCCTCGATGATGTGGCGCGCGTGGAAGTCGGGCGAACCAGCCAATGGGAGCCGTCGCGCCGCACGGCCGAAGGCGTGTTTATGGAGACCTCGCCGCACGAGTTGCAGGTCTTCCTGTTCATGGCGGATCAGTCGCGGCGCGTGATCCATTCGGTGAATGCCAATCAGCAAGAGGCGGTCACGCTCGCTTTCTCCGTCCGCGCTTGGCTCGATGCCGCGAAGCTCCAAGCTTCCGCCCGACTCGAAACGAAGACGCTCACGAATCCGTCGCAGCGCCGCGAAGGCTTCAATCTCTGAGCCGACAATTAGCGCTGGGGATACGCCCGGTCATGTAGCGTCTGCCGGATGGCGGCGGCCCGCGCTTCAATCGCCCGCCGCTCATTATCATCGCGCGTGAACATGCCGCCGTTGATCCTGACAACTTCGATTTCCAGTTCTCGCGCGGCCTGGTTCAAGCTGACCGGCCAAAACATATCCCAATAAGGGTGCTTGTCCGGGTTACGGCGCTTCATCGCGATCCGGTGGACGAAAGGCTTCAGAAACTCGCTCGCCTCTTCTCTCATTCGCGCGCGAATAGGATCATCATCGGGATCCCGGTCAAAGAGAATGCGCTTCGTTCTACCCATACCGCCAGCATGGCATTGACGCTGAACCCCGGCAATGGAGGTGGAGCGCGCTAAGCGCGCGCCCCGGTTTCACCGGCGGGCAGAGGCTGCCGCAGAACGATCTTGCCGCTCATCGGCAGCGTGTCGAGCTGAAGGGTCATGCCCTTGCCGTCCTGATGCTGCCAGCTTGCGCCGATCCGGCTCCAGAAGTCTTTCTCGCCTTTGGTCTGGACGTGAAACGCGATGAGGTCGGGGGCCTTGGAGGTTGCGGTCTGAGTCTTGGAAGTGCGTGCCATGTTTTCGTCTCCTGTCTAGGGCCGCAGACCATTCCGCGGCTTCATGGCGAGAAGAGACGAGGCGGACAGGGAGGCGGGGGTCACACCCCGCGCATAGCGCGCCGGAACGGGGCGGAGCTGCACAAGCGAAGCGCGGAAGCGAGCCGGGTTGATCGCCGCCGGTCCGCCTCCAAAACGATGCCATGAAGAAGCCGGGAAGGGTGTCAGTCGGTGAACTCGGGATACGGATTGGGACGATGCGACGGATGCTCTATGGTCAGATCGCGCTCATAAGCGTGGAACTTGTTGATGGTCCACGACTCGGTCTTGAGGCTCACGCGGGTCCCCGCAAAGGCAGTCTCCAAATCATCTAGGGATTCGGGCAGCCAGCTCTCTGCCTCGTCGCCAATCGCTTTGCGCAAAAGCAAGCGGGCCATCGCCGTAAATGCGCCATCCGCTTCAGCACGTTGCTCGATCTTGTTGACCGTCAACTCCAGCGAAAGCCGGGTGGCGGCACGCTCTGTCCCATCCACATGATACATCAGGGCATTTCCAAACCCTGAGTCCAGCTTGAACATCTTGGAGCTGGCATGCCAAGCGTCCAGCGACCGGTGGTAATCCTCACTCACAACCCCGGCCTCTGCGAGGAACTCTTTAGCAGCGTAGGGCGACCAGCCCTCGGCCGGATCCACCGCTGGAGGATTTTTTTCCCGCGCGTGGAGGGTTTTCACCTCTTGAAAAGAACGTGCGATGGCCTCTTTGGACTCCGGTCGTTCCAGCATGACCATGCGCCGCCAGCGCTTCAAAAGCGTCGTATTCAAACCAAAGCTCAAGAGGGCTCGGCGCTTAGCGAAGCGGCGCAGCCCATCGTCTTTGATAGCGATGAACAGCCCGGTGAAGACCTGATTGTAAACGAAATAGACGCTCATCACATACAGATACGGTAAAAATAGCAGCGTCAGGACGATGGGAAGCGCAAACTCCCTAAGCGTTTGCGTCGTCGCGAACTCCGACCATTGGAGGACCGTTCGGTAACTGCTCCAAGCAAAAAAGCTGAGCCCAATGGCCGCCAGCAGATTGTCGAACAGGCGGTGGACCTGCGCGTGTTCAGCCTTACCTTCAGCGACCACCTTCATCAGAGTCATAAAGGTGACGACCGGCAGCATGATGAGCTCGACGACGAGACTGAACGCATAAAACTCGACGATGAAAAGCATCACGCCCGTGAAGCTGAGTGCCTCCCGTATCGTGCGGCGGAAGTATGTGCGATCCTCATCGATGCGGTTGAGACTGAACATCGATACGAAGGCAAAGCCGAGCCCCCAAACGATGGTTGTTTTGAGATTGTCCCAAGTCCAGACGTGCAGCGCCGCCAAAAGCATCACGCAGACCAAGACGTAAAGCGCGCCGGAGCCAAACACGATGAGCAATATGCGTTGAAAGAAGGCGCGGAGCATGGTGGCGATGCCCCCTCTGGTCGGACGCCACGCCAGGGCGGCAATGACAAGGACCGCCATCCAGATGAGCGAAGCGATCTCCCGGTTGCTCAGGTCCATCGAAGGACCGTCAAAGCTCGTCGGCCGGCGAGGATCGCCGGGACCATAGAGCGCGCTTGAGGCGCCAATGCATTCCCGTCAGCCAGGACGCCTCGCCTTCGTCATAAGGATCGAACTGCTCGGGCATTTTGCGGTCGAGTAGTGCCGCCACGAGCCGCTCCGTCGCGTTGTCCAGATACAGCTTTGTCTCTGACCGCTCTATGTCGTTGCGGTAGTCCTCATGATCCTCCCGAACCCTCAAAGCGCGCCGAGCGTGATACAGGAATGTCTCGCGGGCGTGGCGCGCCTCGTCGTCGATCCAAACATCATCTTCCGAAGCCTCAAGACGATTCAGCTTCACGAAAAGATCGTTGGCGTCGATTTTCCCCCATGACAGCAGCTTATCGTGAACCGTCTTAGCGATGACAACGAACGGCGCGTATCTGGCGAACCGGCTGCTCTTCCGGTCGAGCCATCTCACTGCGGCTAGGGCGCCGAGCCCAGCCGACAGAAGCGCAATGAGCGCTATGCCAATCATAGTCCACCACGGTCGCCATGTGGCGAAATTGGCCCACGCATCGTTGACGTTGGTTGTCGCAGCTACAGCGACAATCGCAAGAAGAAGCCCCAATATGCCGATCAAGTTACCCATGCGGGCAGTATCGCGCGTGCCGGAGTTTCAGACAACATGATGGAGAAGAGATCGGTACAGCGAGCTTCAGCAGGTCAGCAGATGGGGGCCGAAGCGCCTGTGTTCACCGCTCCGGCCCCCGCCCCGCCTAAGTGCCAATCGGCGAGGTTCGCTATTCGGAATGGCCGCTAGGCTCGAGCGTGTCGGTCGCATGCTTGAAGCGCGCAGTCCCCGAAAAGCCGCAGGACATGCCGTGAAAGTACGAGCAATCGCTTTCCTGTGAGACGAGGCTCTGCCCTCGGCGCGTGAAAGTGACCTTACACTGTTCCCCGGTATCAGCCTTGACCATCGCGAGCGAGTTGCCGCGCACGCTGCCGGTGCCGTGAACCGAGCCGCCGCACCCTTCGCGTCCCGCGACCTCCAAATCGATCGCGTAGGCGTTCCGTCCTTCGGCGACCTGAGAGATGGTTGCGGAGCCCTCACCGCCGTCGAATTGCCCTTCCCAATGACCGGCAAAACCGGAAGCGCTGGTGCCACTCGCTCTCGCGCCCGCCGTGGGAGCGCGCGCGCTCTCATCCTCGCACGGCTTGCCGCCAAGGCGCTCAGCTACCGCGCGCTCGCGCCCCGAGAGCTTCGGGTCGAAGCATCCGGCCATGCCGCCGTCATCGAAGCCCTGCATCTCGCGCATGCGCTGCAAGGCGCGTTGCTTGCCCGCCTCCTCCGCGCCGGCCTTCTTGCCCTGGTCGGCGGCTTCGGCGGAATTGTCGGCGGTCGTGGCGACGCCGCCGCAGGCGGCGAGGATCGCGGCGGCGGTGATCACAATGCGTTTACTCATGCTTCCATCCTCTCAGGCCAAAGAATCTATCAGCGCAGTTTGCGGCGCTGCTCGGCCTCGCGCTGGCGGGCCTGCTCAAGGCGCAGGCGCTGGTTCTCCCGCGCGGTGCAGGTCTGGGTGCAGCGCCTGAAAGTGTTCTCCGCCCGCTGCCGACAGGCGAGAAGCAGCTCGCCGCTCTTGCCGCCGCAAAGGCCAAGGGCATGCTGATAGGCCGCTTGGCAATCGTAGCTGCATCCTTGGAAACGGCCCGCAAGCGCCGCCGACGGAAGAGAAAGGGCAAGCGCGCCCGCAACGGCGGGAGACATGGCCAGCTTCTTCATCGAACAATTCCTTTATCCGTGTCCGGCCGGATCTCCGCCGAGAGGTAGCGGTCCGGCCGAACGCCAATCCTGAAAAGGGTCCGAGCATCTGCGTTCACTGCTCGGCCGTTCGCCCCAACGATAGTTGGGTTTTTGAAAAATGGAATCCTAAAAATCCCAACGATAGTTGGTGGAGCATTTAAGCGTCGGCAGCGACGAGTCAGCGGGTGGAGAAGCACCCCGATCTCGTTGCCCTCGGCCAAACCGTCCGCAGTCTGAGGCGCGAGGCGGACCTGACTCAGGAGGAGCTGGCCGAACGCGCCGGGATCAGCGCGAACTATGTCGGAGAGATCGAGCGCGGCGAATGCAATCCAAGTGTGCTCGTGATGTTTGCCTTAGCGAGTGGTCTCAAGGCGCCAGTCGATGAGCTGTTCCGGGAAGCAACTAAAGATGTTTAATCGCTTCTTGCCTACGGCGGATCGCGTCCACCCAATCGCGCAACGCGATGATCTCCGATTGGACCTTGTCAGGGTGAGGTAGGGGCTTATTGAGACCTGCGGCCTCGCTGTGCAGCAGTGCGGAACAACGCCCAAAAGCATCGCGCATGGCCTGGCAATCGGCGACAGTGATAGCGGTCAGTTTCGCAAGCCCACCAGTGGTGACCTTGTTACTGAGCCGTCGCAGAACAGGTGCAACAGCTTCCTCGACGGCTCGCTCCCAAGTGGTACGAAGCTGTTCCTGCAAACCTCGTACGGTGGTTTCCCACGCCGCTTGATTTCCCTGCGTATAATTAATCTTCTCTTTGTCGAGCCGGTGCTGCATCGCGTCGATGACCTTGTCGAGGGGCATCGCACGGAGCGGCGGGTTGTCGTTGCAATAACCGGCAAAGTCAGGGCCGCGGCTCACGCACCGGACGGCAACATGCGTTGCCGGTTGATGGTCGCGGCAGGCTTCATCAAGAAGATACAAGAAGGCAATGTCGTGGGTGAACACGATGATCTGCCTCTGCTCGCCTTCTTCAGCGAGGCGCTTAGCGATCGCCTCGCGATGGCAATGATCGAGCGACGACACCGGATCGTCAAAGACGATAGCTGACTTGCTATCGGTGGTAGCCAGTTCGGCTAGAAAACCAGCTAGAGCGACACAACGGTGCTCACCTTCGGAAAGCACCTCGCCAACGTTAGCGTCAGGCTTACGAGTCAATGCGACCTTGAACTTTGGAATACCGTAGTTGCTACGATCCTGCTTCAGCTCGACGGCCAAGCCACCTATGTCCAGCCTTGCCACTTCCTTCGCGAATTGCGCGCGTAGTGCATCGGTGACGACCTGTTGAGCAATCTCAGTGCTTTTCGCTGTCACTCGGTTGGTTACTGTTTCTTTGGAGGCAGCCTCGAGCGAATCGATTTCCTTGCGGCGCTGTATATCTGCCAACACGTCACTTTTAAGCCCTTTTAACCACAGCCTATCTGCCAGTTCGTCACGCTCGGCGATAAGCTGAAGCCGTGCCGGGGAGCCAGCTTCAGCGGTCAAGCCCACGGCTCGCTCTCCCAGCCTGGCCGCTTCCCTGCGCAGATCTTCAACCGGTACAGCTTCAGCAGCGCGGTAAGGCGTTTCGACCTGGGCGGCGTGTTGCCGGCCAATCTGCCGGTGTCGGCGCAAGGTGATAAGAGCGGCGCGCCGGACCGCGCTTGCTAAGACATCATCGCCGAGTTCGTCACGGATACAGGTCACAATTTCCCTGATATGGTCCAAGCTAACCGCCGTCCCTCGGTAAGCTAACAGGCTATCGTCGTATGCCTTTTTCGCGGCCGACTCTCTCGCTTTGCTGTCATCCTTGACGAAGCTCTCGAATCGGCTGAGCCGCCTTGCGGCTTCGGGCGGCAAGTCCTGCTGGCAGAGGACACAAACTGCGCCGTCGGTGGCTGGAAAAAGCTGGCCAGGATAAGCGTCTGTGTCCGAATATGCGCGAGCGGATTCCCAGAGGGCTTTCCAAGCTTCAGAACCAATGTTCGGCAAAGGCTCGTCTGCAAACAACGCCGTTGATGCAGCCGCCGCCGCGGTACGGGCAGCCCCGTATGCCAGCATGAGCTGGCGTAAGGCCCGGGCGGCTTGATCAGTTGTTGCTTCGGCGAAACCTTCCAATTGACTAGCGAATCCTTCAAGTTTGGCTTTCAGCGATAGGAGCCGCGCAGCGGTTTTAGTTGGGTCTGCCGCAAGGTCCCCGTTCAACTGGTCGAGCTGGATCCGCTCCAAATCCGTGAGCGTGGCTAGCGCCTCGACATCGGCAGGATCTGTGTTCCCACCGAGAGCAGCCATTAGCTTTCCCACCCGTGTGGTTGCTCTGCAGCTTGGAGAGGCAATGGCAACGGGCGTCTGCCTCTTGAGCGCTGCAATTTCCCCTGTCAGCCTACCTTTGATCTCCTGGCAAATTTGAGCCAAGGCACCGAGGATTTTAAGCGGTAACGGCGTGTACGCGACATCATTGGTCTGGCTCACGTGGACGTTCGCGGTGCGAGAATCAAAAACGCTGACCGCAGACAGGATTGGATCGCACTGTGCGCCCATTGTCCAAGTGACGCTTTCATTTTGCCCATTTGCACTTAAATCAATCGTGGCAGTGGGCACTCCAGGATTTGCATCATAAATGTTAGCAAGAATGACTTCCTCTTTGCCTGCCGACCGGGCGCGACAGCTCTTTTTTAAAATACGCGCATAGCCTGATTTTCCGGCTCCGTTGTCTCCGTAGACAACAGTCACACCTATTCTATCAAAAGAGAGTCGCTCATTCGGAACGATGGCGTTAACGTGCTGAGTGCTGTGCAGAGCACGGAGCGTTATGGTTGCAAGACCAGATCCCGGATCGCGAACATGCTCAGTTGCGAGCGGTTCCCCGGGCGCCTCCCCCTTACATACCGCTAAGAGGCAATCGACGTCTTCCGGCTCCAGCGCCTCGCTTGCGCATAGGCGGCGAAGTGCATCGCGCTGCCAAAGGGGACAATCACTTGACCAAGTAACAATGGACGCAAGCGCAGCCGCTTCCGTGCTAGTCGGCTCCGTCGCCTGAGGGCGTGGCTGTGCAATGGTCGCCATGCCCCCAACTATAGGCCGCGCGGGCAATCGATGGCCAGTGAAACTCGAATAATGATACAAGAAGCGAAAGCACTATGGTCTATGAGAACAAACCAGAAACGGGCGGACCATAGTATTTATCGGCTTGTCCGGCGCGGTGCTTCAAAACGCTCGTGCCAGGAGCACTCGCCAGTACAGCAGGCTCCTAACTATCCACCTATTATCGGCGGGCTAGGCGAGTTGAAGACAATCAGTCTTTCAGCCTCGGAAGCGAACCAAGCGTAGGTGGCCCAAGCTAAGGTGGGGGCCGTCTTACGAAACACACTCCCGCCACGACCGTTGCTCATATCAGCGAGGGCTCCCGCGTTTGACAGGCAGGCGAAACCGCCTCGACCACGGATCTGAAGTGCTCTGATTAGGCACAGTTGCGGGATGCCCGCCTAACGAGCCTCACGGTTCGCACCCGCATTTAATCCATGTGTCGCGGCGCGAATTCGGGGGCCGAATCGATCTTCGAACTCTCTGCGAAGGTCGTCGTAAAGGCGGTCTAATTGCTTCTCTAGTTTTCTGGTGGATTGATTGAACTCTTTTTGCAGCCCGACGAGACCCTCCTTGAATGACCGCTCGATATTGACCTTGCGACCAAAGCGATCGTGACCTGTCATTCCGTTGGCCCAGCGTTCAAACAGGGACCCAAGGCGGAAGGTCTGGTCGTCCCCAGTGAATGACCTTTCCGCCCCATGGTGCACCCGCCGGTTCCGCTCTCTTCTCAGGCTGCCTTGGTCGTCAAGCAGCGCGTTGAGGATGTCGACGATGTTTTGTGGGATACCTTTCCGTTTCAGATTGCTCAGGGTGCAAACTTCGGGCTTCAAGCCAATCTCGTAAACCTCGTTCACAAGCAGTAATGCGCAATCTACAATCGAAATATATCTTACAAGGAATACGTCCGTTGCTACAATGAGCCATTGATATCGTGAAAGAGGAAACTTTTTAAAGTCTTCCGGTAATTGCTCCGGCCACAACATCTCACCAACGAGATTCATCGACTCTACACGTTGCGCGAGAGAGGAAACAGCCTGATTGACATCAATCGCGTATTTACAATCATCATACTTCGCCAACTCCTCGTAGCTGTCGAAGCTCAAACCAACGATGCTTAAGTCGTATATCCGTCCGATGAAGTGGTGCGTGTCAGACGCCACAATGTGACGGACGTAAAATTTTGTTCGAGGGCGCGGTGGCTTCTCCACTGCTTCGCCGGAGCCGGGCGGGGGGATATATGCGCTTTTCACGTCCGATCACTCATTCAGGCACAACACAACCAGCTCAGAGAGCGCATCCCATATCGCGGTAAGATGGTCAGGGGCTGGGGCTAGGTGCGACGAGTGAACGTATTTATTCAGCGTGTCCACAGAGATGATAGCGTCCATATTCTGGGATTTGCGGACAACCTGAAGGTATTTTTTGTCAATTTTCCCCGCCGCATGCAACGCCTCGGCGGAGCCGATAAGCTTTCGCAAAAGACTATCAGGCTCGCTCACAGTCGTGAGTTTTGCCCTCGCGATGTAGTTATCTACCGACAGCTCCAATAGCACGCGACACAGGACCGCGATGGCGTTAGGGTGCTCGCTCAGCTCCAGTTTGAATTGGAGCTCTTCCCAAATCGCGCGATGCCGCTGCAACCGCCCAGGCCAGACCACAGCGTAGTCTACCGGGGGAATGAGCGTCGTGCGCCGCGTTGGCTTAGACGCAGGCGGCTTTTTTGCAGGCGGCTTTTCCTTGCCCTTCCCGCTCTTCTTAGAAGATTTTTTAAGGGCATCGGCCGCCGTTGGGAGGATGCCCTCAGACTCGAGGCGGTCAAGATATTCGGATTTGCGATCTACATCCCAAACGTCGTCCAACGTTACGCGGCGCTGGGCGAGGTCGTCAGCAATTCTTGCCAAGGCTGCGAGCACCACATCCTCGTTTCGCGTGAACTCAAATTTCCCCTTTGCCGCCGATATTCCGACGCGATTGCGAAAAGCCTCGGCTGACAACAGCCTGTTGAGGTTGGACCGTGGAATCTTCCGCTTGCTTGGCAGCTTTCCCGCGCTGGCGAGGCGCTCTTCGATCTCATCAGCGAGGTTGAGCTTGCCGCCTTTTCCGGTCCGATTGACGAACGTCGTTTTCATGCGTCCGTCCCAAGTGCTTTGGCCGACGCCGTTCTGGCTGCCGGTGTGCCTGCGGAATAGGATCTCGTCGATCTTGTCGCGGTCAGTTTCAACGCGGCATTGGATCTTGGTCGGAAATTTACCCGGCCACTCCGCCTTTAAGTCAGCGAAAAATTTTTGCAGATCGGTCGTGGGAGCCTTCCGCGGATTGGCCAGAAGTTTGAGACAGGTTGTGCGCCTGTTTCCGTCATAGACGACGTACGTCTTTCCTTCATGGTGGACTAACGGCGGTTCGAATATGCCGCCTGATCGCACAATGTCTCTGGCAAGCTTGCGCATCTGCTTCTGATGATTGTTGAAAAGCCAAGCTATCGCTGCGGTCTCGTTATCGAGTTCGCCATGGCGATCATTGGCGCGGTTTACGATCAAGGCATCAAGTGCGATCAATTGGTAAGACATGCAGCTCCCCCTAGCTGGCTATGCTAGGTCGGATGCCTTGGGGTTCACAACCCATGATAAGTGCGCCCGAGATCTGTGGCGACTGTCTGCTCGTTCGACATTCGCAAGCCTTCATGGGGTTCGCAGGGGAGCAGGGACGCTCCCTTGCGCGCGATCGAACGGCGCACGTTCGTCCATGGTTCAGTGCAGGTGGAAAGGGAAATCTCCAAGCCCTGCTCGTGGATCCAGGGGCGCGAAAGCCTCTGGTCGAAGGGTTGCAAGGGAGAGCGAAAGTCTCCTTTGCCAGTGATCCAACGGCTCCATGTTGGCATGATGCGGGAATGATCGAGCGTCCTTCAGCTCGGCTCATGAACCGCGTCATAATAGCCGGGGTATCCAACAGGGGGGCTGCGCCTGAGCCCCCCTTTGGCAAGATCGTGCGGTACTACCGCACACATCTTGCGCTCACCGCGAAGCGGCTCGCGGCCCGACGCCGCCGACTTACTTTGTAAGTGCCCGGCCTCTGAAACGGGCGCATCTGTCTCGCCCCTGCATTCTCAATTTGAGGGCCTTGGCCTCTTCGGAGCCTGGCGGAGCTGCTGCAAACGCACGATCCAGCCGGGCCTTCAATGGAGGCGGGAGATGGTCGGAAGCACTCAGCTTATGCTGAAAACAGTAATTACGAATTGCGACCAAAAGCTTGCCGTCCCCAAGACGCTTGAGGTCTCTCTGATATAGGACTCCAGCCCTTATATATGGTCCCCACACCCGATTCAGAAACTCGATGGGCGTCTCGTTGGGAAGGCGGTCGGCTGGGTTTTCCCACTTGGCCGGCGCGATGCTGGGCAGGTCAGGGACTATGCTGGCGCATACTGCTTGGCGCATGGCTGCAACCGCTGCGGCGACCATACCGAGGGTCTCGCCAGGATCACGCAATATGGACGATCCGCCCGCTACGCTGTTGAATTCGTCCATGACGATTAGGGCGATTCGTCTCGAATTCGCCGCACTCAATCCCGTATCGCGAAGGCGCTTCTCAATCGCGTGGGCCGTCAAGTCGGTCAAGCTTGATCGAGTAAACTATAGGATAGGTTGAGGCGTCAATAGGTTATGGCCAACCCACAGCCATCTGTGCTTGGGACTAGCGAAGTAATCGATTTTGCGACTGGCTTGTTTTCCTCCGCGCAATCTTCGTGCACGGCGAAGGGAAATCTACACTAGTTGGGGTGGCATCAAATCGATGGAGCGGGAGTTCTTATCTAAATACCTGCAAGTGCTGCTCTTGTCTGCTCAATTAGTCATAGGGACTCATAAATCAATTTGACGTTTTTTCCATTTGGCGATTGGACGTATGTGGTCAATAAAAAGACAAATCGACATCCGAGTGGAGAACACAGTGCCGGATCATCAAGAGTAACGAGGCGTCGGAAAACTGACCGAGCGCGGACTGAATTGCGGGTCAGCGAAGCGAAAACCACCTGACGCATAGCAACAAGGCTCCTCGGTAGAGGGAGCAATTTTCACGACTCCATTTCAGCCGATGGGCTGGATGAGGGAACGATGAAGCACGTCCCTATCCAAAGTGCCGAAATACGGTTGGCTCATGCGCGTCGGTTCGGGCATCGCTGCGGACGCCTTCTCTATTTCTGCCCTTGCGCGGCTCGGCATGTCGACCGTGGCTTCACCACGCCTGAAATAATGGTGTTCCGGTCTCGCTTTGGAGACGCGAAGCGCGCCTTGGGAGAAATGCCGCTCATGGAGTGCGGCCACGCATCCTTACTTGCTTGCTTGGCCGCCGCGCCCGGTAAAGGTCGGAAGTCACCATAAATATGTTTAATAAAATTATCTGGGAATTTTTTCCTGCATATGTTACTTTTGTAACAGGCGGGGACGAAGAAAGCGAAACAAGATGAAACCCGTCGAACGCTCGGCGTTCGTAAAAAGAACGAAAGCCAAATTCAATTCACAGACTTCGGTGAACATTGAAGATTTATTTCTTCCATCCGTCATCGAGATCGTGAAACATTTAGCCCGTGTCGCTGCGGAGACTGACTACAAGCATTTCGTTGCCACGGGCAACGTCCCCTTCTCAGAAACTGGGCAGGAGACCGGACATGATTAGAACGGCGCTCTACGCCAGATACAGCGATGAAGCGCAAAACGATTCCAGCATTGAACAGCAGGTGCGGCTGCTGCGTGACCGCGCAGCAGCGGAAGGCTGGACCATCGTCGCCGAGTTCGAAGATCGCGCTTTCAGCGGATCGAACGCTTTCCGGCCCGGCTTTCAAGCCATGCGTGATGCGGCCATGGCAGGCAAATTCGACCTGCTCCTATCCGAGTCCGTGGACCGGCTCAGCCGCGACATGGAAGACATGGCGGGTCTGTACAAACGGCTGCGCTATCGCGGCGTGTCGATCTACACGCTGCTCGAAGGCGAAGTGAACGACATGACCGTCGCCTTCAAGGGGGGCATGGCGTCAATGTTCCTCAAAGATTTGGGGCGGCGCGTGCATCGCGGCCTGGAACAGCGGGTCATGGGCGGCGAGAGCGCGGGCGGCTGGGCCTATGGCTACGACATTCACCGGCAATGGGACGCGAAGGGCAAGCGCGTCGGCGGAAGCCGGGTTATCAATGAAGAACAAGCGGCTATCGTCCGCCGCATATTCCGCGAATACGCCAGCGGCGTGTCACCGCGCAAAATCGCGCACGCTCTCAACGCGGAAGGCATCCGCACTCAGAACGGCGGCTTGTGGCGCGACAGCACGATCTACGGTAACCGCCGCCGCGGAACCGGCATCCTCAACAACGAGCTCTACATCGGTAAGCTGATCTGGGGTCGCCAGAGCTTCTCCAAGGATCCCGACACCGGCCGCGCCAATGGCCGGATCAACGACGAGTCCAAGTGGATTCGTGCGGACGTGACGCATCTGCGCATCATTGAGGACGAGCTGTGGAACCGCGTGAAATCGATGCAGCGCGAGCTGGACGAGAAGAGCCCGACGAGCGCGGGCAAACAAAGGCCGAAGCGGTTGTTCTCGTTCCTGCTGACCTGCGGCTGCTGCGGCGGCGGTTTCGCCATGGTGGGAAGAACCCAGGCGGGATGTAGCAACGCACGGCTTAAAGGCCCTGCCGTCTGCACCAACCGGCTGTGCATCAGCGAAATGCGACTCGAAGAGATCGTGTTCGGGGCGCTTCAAGAGCACATCCTGGACCCGCGCCTCGTCGCGGTGTTCCACCGCACCTACATGGAACATGTCGAGCGCGTGCGCGCCAGCAACAATGATGCCGCCGAACAGAATCGCGCGGAGCTGGACAGGACCGAGCGGGCCCTAGGCAAGATCGCGGATGCGATCATCAGCGGGATCGATCCTGCCCTCATGAAATCCAAGTCGGACGACCTGCTCAGGCGGAAGGGCGAATTGCTGGGCGCGCTTCAACAAAGAAAGGATGCACCAATCTTCGTGCACCCGGACATGGCGAAGCGCTATCGCGCCGCCGTTTCGGAAATCGTGAGCGCGTTCCGCCTTCCCGAGCATCATGAGCAATCGGCTCAACGGATTCGCGGCCTCATCGAGAAGGTTGTTCTGACCCCCTCCTCCGATGGCAGCGAGTTGCTAATCGACCTGCACGGAGACATCGACAACATCGTCCGTTTAGCAGCCCCGCCCCGGAAGCGGGGCGGCGTCGAGATTTCAAGAATCGAAGAGCAATCCGAGCTTGGGCAGATAAGGTGGTTGGCAGGACGCCGCCGCCATGAAGCTCCAAGGAACCCGGCCAGCCATCACAGGCTGCCGGACTTAGCCCCCGTGCAGGGCGTGATGGCAGGAGCGAAAGCTCTCCAGCACGATCTGCGGGATGATACTCAACCGCAGGTTGTGCTGGCTGGGGCGGCAGGATTCGAACCTGCGAATGCCGGTACCAAAAACCGGTGCCTTACCACTTGGCGACGCCCCAGCAGGCGGGCGGCTTATAGCCGGGCCCGGGCGTTCGGGAACCCCTCTTGCGCCCCGGCCCGGGGAACGCCGCTAGCGGTTGGAGCGGCGGCGGTTGACCCGGTCGAGATAGTCCTGGCGCAGCCGCAGGGTCAGGTCCCCGACCTCGAACCGCCACGGGCCCGCCTCGGCGACCGGAGTGACCTCGGCGGCGCTTCCGGTCAGGAACATCTGCTCGAAGCCCTCGAGCTCCTCCGGCCAGATCGTCCGCTCGGTGACCGGGATCCCGCGCTCTCCGGCGAGCTCGATCACCGTCCGGCGGGTGATGCCGTCGAGGAAGCAGTCGGGAGTCGGCGTGTGAAGCGCCCCGTCCCTGACGAAGAATACATTGGCCCCGGTCGCCTCCGCCACCTGGCCGCGCCAGTCGAACATCAAGGCGTCGTCATAGCCCTTCGCCTGCGCCTGATGCCGCGCCAGGGTGCAGATCATGTAGAGGCCGGACGCCTTGGACTCGGTCGGCGCCGTATAGGGCGCGGGCCGGCGCCACGGCGAGATGTCGAGCCGAAGCCCCTTGCGGATCGCCTCCTCGCCGAAATAGGCCGGCCAGGGCCAGACCGCGATGGCGAGGTGGATCTTCGATTTCTGCGCCGAGACGCCCATCTGCTCGGAGCCGCGCCAGGCGAGCGGGCGCATATAGGCGTCCTCGAGCCCGCTCGCGGCGAGCACGTCGCGGCAGGCGGCGTCGATCTCCTCGACGCTGTAGGGTATTTCGAAGCCGAGCAGCTCGCCCGACTTCCTCAGCCGCCGGCTGTGGTCGGAGAGTCGGAATATCTCGCCGCCATAAGCGCGCTGCCCCTCGAACACGGACGAGGCGTAATGGAGCGCGTGGGTGAGGACGTGGACGTTCGCCTCCCGCCATGGGACGAGCCGGCCGTCGAACCAGATCGAGCCGTCGCGGTCATCGAAGCTGCGCGTGTCCGTCAAGTCCGGCTCCTTCTCTCGTGCGGCGGCGGGATAGGCCGGGCGCCGGGGGCCGTCAATCGCGCCGCGCCGAGGGTCCGGGACCGCCTAGTCCGCCCGGCGCCGCGCCGCCTCGGCCAGTTCGGCGCCGCGCTTGCGCGAGGCCTCCATCGCGCGCCGGACGAGGCCGGCGAGGCCGTCGGGGGAGTCGAGCACCGCCAACCCGGCCTCCGTCGTCCCGCCCGGGCTCGCGACCCGCCGGGCGAGCTGCTCCGGAGTCTCCGGCGACGAGGCAATCAGCGCTCCCGCGCCCTCCGCCATCCGAGCTGCGAGGCGGGCGGCCTGATCGGCCGGGAGGCCGAGCCCGGCGGCGGCGCCGGCGAGCGCGTCGACGAAGCGGAAGAGGAAGGCCGGCGCCGCCGCGGTGAGGGCGCTGGCGACGTTGAAAAGGCCTTCGTCGTCGATCCATTCGACATGACCGAGCGCCCGCATCAGCCGCTCGACGACGGCGCGGTCGTCAGGATCGGCGGAGTCGCTGTGAAGCTCGGTCACGCCCTTCCCAAGCGCTACCGGGGTGTTCGGCATCGCCTTGACGATCGTTCGAGCCGCGGGGAAATATCCATGGAGCGCGGCAAGCTCGACCCCCGCCAGGATCGACACCAGGATCGTCGCCGGGTCGATCAGCCGCGAAAGCCCGGGGGCGACCTCGCCGAGCTTCTGAGGCTTGACTCCGAGAAGTACCAGCGCCGGCACCTCGTCCTCGGGAAGGCGGGTGAGGACCCGCACGCCCTCCCCAGCCGGAGCGCCGCTCGGACGGACGACGGTGATCCGCGAGGGATCGGCCCCGGCGGCGAGCCAGCCTTGGAGCATCGCTCCGGCCATGTTGCCGGCGCCGATCAGAAGGAGCGGGCCGGGCAAAGGGAGGGAGTCGGTCATTCGCTCCCCTTGGAAGGACGGCGGCGGCGATGCAATCGGGGTGGCGGCGGCGCCGCGCTGGCTCAAGCCTCGCCCTGGGTCTCGATCAAAGCGGCGGCGATGGCTTCCTGCGGGGTCTTGCCGGCCCACAGGACGAACTGGAAGACCGGGTAGAAGCGCTCGCATTCCTCGATCGCCGCCTCGACCAGGGTCTCGGCGTGCTGGAGGGTGAGCGCGCCGCGATCCTCGCCTTCGAGCAAGGTCGCATGGCGAAAGAGAACGAGGCCGGAGGAGGCCCAAAGCTCGAAGTGGCCGAGCCAGAGCTGCTCGTTGATCAGCCCGATCGTCTCGTAGACGGCGGCCCTCTTGTCGGTCGCCACCCGCACGTCGGGGAGGGCGAGGAACTGGAGGACGCTGTCCTCCTCCCGCCAGATCGCGCGAAGCTCGTACTGGGTCCAGCTGCCCTGGAAGTTGGCGACGATCTCCTCGTCGCCGGAGCGCTCGTAAGCCCAATTATGAGCCGCGAAATAATGTTCGAGCATGTCGATCGGCGCGCTGGTGTCGCGCTCCATTTCATACTCGTCGACGTTCATGCTCATCCTGAAAGCTTTCCCGGCCCCACTTTGTTCCTGGGTGAATCTGCCCGCCGCCACCCTAGAGCGCAAGGGAGGCCCGGACCAGAACCTGCATTATGTTGTGGATTACGCCTCCGGAGAGCCGGAAACTGTGGATTGATCGGCCGGCTTGGGAGCGGCGGCGGAATCCATCGCGTCGAGCCGGGCCTTCAGCGCCTGATTCTCCTCGCGGGCGGCGACGGCGATCGCCTTCACCGCTTCGAACTCCTCGCGGGTGACCATGTCGAGCCCTCCGACCCAGTCGCGCATCCGGTCGCGAAACGCGCCCTCCGCTTCCCGGGTCATTCCGGCCAGGGTGCCGGCGGCGCCGTTCATCACCTTGACGAAATCGTCGAACAGGCGGTTTTCGGACTGCATGGCGCTACTCCTCGAAATGACTTTCAGAGGGGGATATCGGCACTCGACCCGGCCGGCGCAAGCGTCTCGGCTCCGGGGTTAAGGCGGCCGATCTCGAAGTTGAGCGCCGCGGCGAAGCACAGCCAGGCGAGGTAGGGCAGGAGGAGGAGCGCGGCCACCGGCCGGATCCGGCGGAAAAGCAAGGCGGTCGCCGCCGCCAGCACGATCATCGCGACGATGACCAGGAAGGCGAGATCGACCTTGTGGGCGGCGAAGAAGAGCGGCGACCAGGCGTAATTGAGGGCGAGCTGCGCGAAGAACAAGGCGAGCGCCAGGGCCCGGCCGCGAGCGCCCCGGGCGTGGAGGATCATCGCCAGCGACAGGCCGAGGCCGATGTAGAGCAGGGTCCAGGCGACCGGGAAGGCCCAGCCGGGCGGCATGAAGCTCGGCTTGTCGAGCGCGGCGAACCAGCCATTCTCATAACCCGAATTGGAGAGCAGCCCCGAAATCGTGCCGAGAAGCAGGATCGCCGGCACCGTGACCAGGGCGTAGCGCAGGAAGCTAATTCGAAGCTGCGCGCGGGAGGCGATCGCCGTCATTCCCAGGGGCTAGCCGGGGGGGCGGCTCCGGATCAAGCCTTTCGAGCGGCGAGCAGGAACTCGACATTGCCTTCGGGGCCGGTGATCGGGCTTCGCTCGACCCCCTCCACCGCCCAGCCGAGCGACTCCACCCAGGCGGCCGCCGCCGCGCAGACCCGGGCGTGCACGGCGGGATCGCGAACCACTCCGCCCTTCCCGACCTCGCCGCGCTCCGCCTCGAATTGCGGCTTGACGAGCGCGGCGAGGCGGGCGCCGGGCGCGGCAAGGCCGAGCGCCGATCCGAGTACCTTGGCGAGCGAGATGAAGCTCGCGTCGCAGACGACGATGTCGACCGGCTCCGGGACGATGTCGCTCGTCAGGTAGCGGGCGTTGGTCTGCTCGTGGACGAGGACGCGCGGATCGCTCCGGAGCTTCCAGGCGAGCTGGTTGGTGCCGACGTCCACCGCATAGACTTTCGACGCGCCGCGCTGCAGCAGCACATCGGTGAAGCCGCCGGTCGAGGAGCCGACGTCGAGCGCGACGGCGCCCGTCACGTCCCAGCCGAAATGATCGAGCGCATGGGCAAGCTTGATCCCGCCCCGCGAGACCCAGGGATGCTCGCGCCCCCGGACCTCGAGCGGCGAGTCGGGCGCCAGCGCCTGCCCGGCCTTGTCGATCTTGCGCTCGCCCGAGAAGACGAGGCCCGCCAGAACCAGCGCCTGCGCCCGAGCCCGGCTCTCCGCAAGCCCGCGCTCGACGAGCAGCTGATCCACCCGAATCTTCATTCTCGAAAGCCTCCGAGGCGGCGATGCCGCCCGTCTCACTCAGAGAGCGCAGAGGCGCAGAGACGCGGCGTTTGTCAATGAGGCCCTCGAACCCCAACCGTCGTCCCAGCGAAGGCTGGGACCCCAGGGGGGTGAAAGGCGCCGCGGCCATGTCCGCGCCTGTCACATCCGCCCGCGCTCTTCACCCGCCGGGGCCCCAGCCGTACTCCCCCGCCTTCGTCGCCGCCAAGCCGGGCGTGTTTGTGCGGACAGGTGCAGGAAGTGCATCTTTATTGTCTATCTTTGCAGTGGAGTATCGCCGCCGGCGGACTAAATAGGCGTTGCGGGAGCGGAACGGCTTCCCGTTCAACGAAAGAAGGAAAAACCAATGCGTTTCGTCGAGAGCGCGGCGGCCGGGCTCGTGGCCCTTGCCGCCCAGATGCTCATCGTCGCGACGGTCATGCTTTGAGCATGCCGTCCGTGACCGGGCAAAGCTGAAGCCGCCGGTATATCCGGCGGCTTCTTGCTTTTCAGGCCCGTCGGCCTGGGCCGGCGAGCCGTCCTAGTCGAGCTTCGCGAGCGGCGCGGCGTGCGGCGCGGCCTGGGGCGGTCCATAGAGGAACGTGCAATAATCGCGGCAGTAATCGTAAGGATTGCCCTGCCGGCACTCGTAGAGGCATTGTTCCCACGGCGTACGCTGAGCGCTCGCCGGCGCGGCGATCCCCGCGACGGTCAGCGGAACGGCGACCAGCAAAGAGCGAAACCGAATTGTCATGACACGGGCCCCTTTCGTGGTGGAGCGCCTGTCCTGAACCGCGGCGAATGAAAGCTGAAGTCGAACCCTGTCGGTTTTGGCCGCAACGCGAGGGAGTTGGGTTCACAACGGATCGTCCGTCGGACCGCTCGCCATTATCTCCGGTCGAAGGAAGGACTTCCCGCCTAGGCCCGAGCGCCCTCGACGACCCCGGCGCTGTTGTGGCGAAGCGCCTTGAGCACCGTGTCGACGATCGCCTCGGCGTCGAGGCCGGCTTCGGCGATCTGCTTCTCCGGCTTGTCCTGGTCCTGGAATCGGTCCGGGAGGCGCATGGTGCGAAGCTTCAGCCCCGTGTCGATCAGTCCCTGGTCGCTTGCCATCGTCAGGACGTGGGCGCCGAGCCCGCCGACCGCCGCTTCCTCGAGCGTGACGGCGACTTCGTGGGTGGTGAGCAGCCGGCGGATCAGCTCCTCGTCCAGCGGCTTCATGAAACGCAGGTCGGCGACGGTGGTCGAAAGGCCCCGCGCCTCCAGCGTATCCGCCGCCTTGAGGGCTTCCTCGAGCCGGGTTCCGAGCGACAGGATGGCGACCTTCTTGCCTTCGCGGACGATCCGGCCCTTGCCGATCTCGAGCCGCTCCGGAAGGCTCGGAAGCGGAACTCCGACTCCGTTGCCGCGCGGATAGCGGACCGCGATCGGCCCGCTGTCGTGGAGCGCCATGGTGTGGACCATGTGGACGAGCTCGGCCTCGTCGGCCGCCGCCATCACGACGAAATTGGGCAGCGTCCCGAGATAAGCGAGGTCGAAGCTCCCCGCGTGGGTCGCTCCGTCGGCGCCGACCAGCCCCGCCCGGTCCATCGCGAAGCGGACCGGAAGGTTCTGGATCGCGACGTCGTGGACGACCTGGTCGTAGGCGCGCTGGAGGAAGGTCGAGTAGATGGCGCAGAACGGCCGGTAGCCCTGCGCGGCGAGGCCGGCGGCGAAGGTGACGGCGTGCTGCTCGGCGATCCCGACGTCGAACATCCGCTCCGGATAGAGCTCGCCGAACTTGTCGAGGCCGGTTCCCGACGGCATCGCGGCGGTGATCGCGACCACCTTGTCGTCTCGCGCCGCCTCGGCGATCAGGGCCTTGGCGAAGACCGCGGTGTAGCTCGGATGCCCCGGCTCGCTCTTGGCCTGGACTCCCGAGACGACGTCGAACTTCTGGACGCCGTGATATTTGTCCGCCGCCGCCTCGGCCGGCCCGTAGCCCTTGCCCTTGCGGGTGACGACATGGACCAGCATCGGTCCCTCGGCGGCGTCGCGGACGTTCTCGAGGATCTTGACCAGGGTCTCGACGTCGTGCCCGTCGACCGGTCCGACATAATAGAAGCCCAGCTCCTCGAAGAGCGTTCCGCCGGTGGCGATGCCCCGGGCGAATTCCTCGATCTTGCGGGCGAGCCGGTGGAGCGAGTCCGGAAGCTTGCGCGCGAAGCGCTGCGCGAGGTGGCGCACGGTGAGATATTTGTTCGAGGAGACGAGCCGCGCGAGATAGTGGGAGAGCCCGCCGACCGGAGGCGCGATCGACATGTCGTTGTCGTTCAAAATGACGACCAGCCGGTTGCCCGCCGCTTCCGCGTTGTTCATCGCCTCATAGGCCATTCCGGCCGACATCGCGCCGTCGCCGATCACCGCGATCGCCTTGCCCGGCTGCCCGGCGAGCTTGTTGGCCACGGCGAAGCCCAAGGCCGCCGAGATCGAGGTCGAGCTGTGCGCCGCCCCGAACGGATCATATTCGCTCTCCGCGCGGCGGGTGAAGCCCGAGAGGCCGCCGCCCATCCGCAAGGTGCGTATCCTTTCGCGCCGGCCGGTGAGGATCTTGTGCGGATAGGCCTGGTGCCCGACGTCCCAGATCAGCCGGTCCTTCGGCGTGTCGAAGACGTAGTGGAGGGCGACGGTCAGCTCGACCACGCCGAGCCCGGCGCCGAGGTGGCCGCCGGTCACCGACACCGCCGAAATGGTTTCCGAGCGAAGCTCGTCGGCAAGCTGGCGAAGCTGCTCCGGCTTCAGCCGGCGGAGATCGACGGGGGTGGCCACCGTGTCGAGAAGGGGCGTTTCAGGTCGGTCGGTCATCGCTTCGGCTATGATCCTTCTGGCGCCGCCCCGCTAGCCCAAAGCGGGACAGGTGTCGAATGGAGAAGGGGTGCACCCGCCGTGCACCGCGGCCCGACGGACCGGATTTCTCCGCGATGGGAAAGGGTTGCGCCGGCGGAGCAGGTCGGGCAGCGTGGCTTTCGAAGGAGCGCCGCAGGTCGCGGCCCGGGGGTGATGCCATGATTTCGACCGTCATCGACGGCCGCTACGCGGTCGCAGGGGATTTTCGCGTCGGCGAGGGGAATCCCGGACAGCAGGAAGACGTGGAGCTGGTCAGCCTCGGAGCGGACGGCTGGATGGCGATCTGGTCCTCCCAGCCCGATTATTTTTCGGCCGCGACGCTTCACATGCAGCGCTTCGACCTCGGTGGACATCGGGTCTCCGGCGACATCGTGATCGGCAGCGGAGTCACGCCTTCCGTCGCCCGAACGGCGGACGGCGGGATCGTCGTCGCCTGGACGAGCCTTTCCCCCTACCCCGTTTTCGAGGAAGTGAAGGCGCGCCGCTTCGACTCCCACGGCAACCCCGTGGGCGGCGAGATCCTCGTCAACACCGTCACCAGCGGCAGCCAGGGCAATCCGCACGTCGCCGGGCTCGCGGGGGGCGGCTTCGCCGTGATCTGGGAAACTCTTTACGACAGCAAGCCGCTTCAGGGCCAGCTGTTCAGCGCGGCGGGCGAGAAGCTGGGGTCGCAGTTCACCGCCGACGATTCCACCGTCTTCGCCACCAGCCAGTTTTCGAACGTTACGGCGCTTCCGAACGGAGGCTTCCTCGTTTCCTGGTACAGCTTCTTCGCCGCGGACGACAGCGCCGGCGGCTCGATGGGGCAGATATTCGATGCCTCCGGAGCGAAGACCGGCTCCAGCTTCCATCTCAATCCGCCCCTCCCGGGCTCGCAATTCACTCCGGCCGTGGCGGTCCTTCCCGACGGGCGGCTGGTGACCGCGTGGGGCGACGAAGGCAGCGGATCCGAGGCGCGGCGCGGTATCTGGGTCCAGCTGCTCGACGGCGCGGGGAATCGGATCGGCGATCCGGTGAAGGCGAGCACGTTGGCCGCCTTCGGCGCGATGTTCCCGGTGCTCGCCGTCACCGCCACGGGATTCACGGTCGCCTGGGGAGATCTCAACACCACCCCCGACCATCCCAATCAGCACGTCAGGGGTCAGGCGTTCGACTTCGCGCTCAACAAGATCGGCTCGGAATTCGCTATCAGCGCCGCCAAGGACGACCAGATCAACCCCGCTATCGCGGTGCTGGACAACGGCGCCATCGTCGTCGCTTATCATCAGGGCCTCGGCTCCGGGAGCGACATTCGGGCCAACATGCTGTTCCCCGCGACCTACGGGACCGATCAGGGGGAGGTCCATAGCGGGACGGACGGGCGCGACTTCCATCAGGCGCTCGGCGGCGACGACACCGTCTCGGGCGCCGGTGACGACGACTGGCTCGACGGCGGCGCCGGCGACGACCGGCTCGACGGCGGCGCCGGCGACGACCTGCTCTCCGGCGGGGAGGGAGTCGACACATATATCGGCGGGGCCGGGATCGACACGGTCGATTTCCGCGAGACCGGGACCGCCGCGGTGACGGTGAACCTCGCCCTCGGGATGAACGTCGATCCCGCGCCCAATCCGGGCGGCCTGCGCGCGGTGCATTCCGGGGAGGCGCTCGACGCCTACGGCAATTACGAGAGCCTCGCCGGGATCGAGAACATCGTCACCGGGGCCGGCAACGACCGGGTCTATGGGGGTCTGGAGGCGAACCGGATCGAGACCGGCGCCGGAAACGACCTGCTCTCCGGCGGCGGCGGCGCCGACCTGCTCGTCGGCGGGGCCGGCGACGACATCTATCTGATGCTGCCGCTGAACGATCCGGCCTTTCTCGGCACCATCGTCGAGCTCGCCGGCGAAGGCACCGACCAGATCTCCACCTATTTGTCCGAGACCGCCCTTCCGGGTTCCGCCGCCGTGGAGAACCTGGTGGGGCTCGCCACCTCCGGCCAGATCCTCCTCGGCAACGGCCTCAACAATGTCATCACCGGCGCGAGCGGCGACGATATACTGGTCGGCGGAGACGGAACCGACCTGCTGAACGGCGGCGAGGGGAATGATACGGCGGATTATTCGCGCGAGTCGGGACTTCAGGGAACCCTCGTCAATCTGCGGAATGTCGGCCTGCTCTGGGTGATCAGCCCGAATGCCGCGCGCGACAGCTTCGGCGGCTACGACTCCCTGACCTCGATCGAGAACGTGAAGACCGGTGGAGGTCGCGATACGGTTTACGGCGACGGCGGGGCCAACCGCATCGAGACCGGCGCGGGGGACGACCTGCTCATCGGTGGAGGCGGAGCCGACATTCTCATCGGCGGCTCCGGCGACGACGTTTACCTGGTGCGCGCTTCGGATGGGCCGGCTTTCGAGGGGGTGATCGTCGAAGCCGCCGGCGAGGGCATGGACGAGATTCGAACCGACCTTGCCGCGTTCAGCCTCGTCGGTTTCACCAATGTCGAGCGGCTCACCGGTTTCAATTCCGACGGACAGTCCCTCACCGGAAACGGGCTGGACAACCTCGTGATCGGATCATTGGGCGCCGACACCTTGGCGGGGGGCGACGGAAACGACATCCTCGGTGGAGATTCCGGAGCCGACACGATGAGGGGCGGCGCCGGCGACGACATCTATCTCATCGACGCGTTCGATTCGATCGAGGAGCTTCCGGGCGAAGGCACGGACACCGTCGAGATCTGGTACGGTACCTCCGCGGCCCACTTCGTGCTTCCCGCCAACGTGGAGAATCTTCTCGACGTCTCTAACCTGGGCCAGACGGTGGCGGGCAACGCGCTGGACAACGTCCTGACGATGGGCGGCGGCAACGACGTGCTCGACTTGAGCGCCGGCGGCAACGACACGGCGAGCGGCGGCGGCGGCAACGACTATTTCTATTTCGGCGCCGCCTTCACCGCCGACGACGTGATCGTC